>Ga0187770_10000003_pt1 | contig 124081 bp, 108 predicted proteins | sample 0116_SJ02_MP02_2_FD_133154 | JGI IMG/M metagenome (GOLD analysis project Ga0187770, IMG submission 133154) | Tropical peat soil microbial communities from peatlands in Department of Meta, Colombia - 0116_SJ02_MP02_20_MG | ecosystem: Environmental > Terrestrial > Soil > Wetlands > Peat...
AGGAATTAGGAAAAGAATAGAGCGCGCGGGGATGCGCGATCGCGGTGGCGGCAGAATTCGAATCGGTGGCGCGGAAGCCCGCGCATCGACGGCGGGCGCGGCGGCCCGCCCTGCTATTCTTTTCTTCCTACTCGCAGAAGACTGTGAGGGTAAGGGACAACCAAAGATCGCGCGCGATTTTTTTCTCCTTGCCCCCGCATTCAGCCGCGCCGGACGAACACGCCCCGCGCGCCGCTCTTCTTTTTTTTCCCTGCCCCCGCACTCAGTTGCGGGGGAAGGTCAGGAAGGGGGTCTTCAAGCCCGTAGCCGCGACCGCTGGATTCCGGTCACCGAGAGACGATAATCGATCCGGCGATGGGCGGTTAGCTCAGCGGTAGAGCATCGGCCTTACAAGCCGGGGGTCGCAGGTTCGAAACCTGCACCGCCCACCAAGAAAATCAGTGGCTATGCGCGCGGCGTATCGCAGCCTATGTCGCGGCCGCGAGCGCGCGGGCCAGCGGCGCCGGAAGCTCGATATCCGCGAAGCATTTTTCGGGGAACAGATAGTCCTCTCCGGACTCGTCGACGACGCGCACTAACCGGTGACGTTCGGCGGCCGGGTCAGGAATCGTTCGGTAGATTTTGTGCAGTTCGAGGGAGGCCGCGAACCCTCGATTCTTCATGCACACGACAAAACGACCATTTGAGGTTCTGCGTCTCACGGTTCTTCGCTTAACAGGCGCTTGATTTTCAATTCACTCAAGCCGATCCCGTGCGCCTCGTACCAATGAACTTCAGCACGAACAATTGTACCATCAGCGAGCCGAACTCTCGCAACACCCTTCATCTTTCGCCATCTGCCGCGACCATAGGCTCGGGTCAGCCGCCGGAATTCTCGAATCCGACGGCCGACGGCGATTGTTTCAGTCTCGCTGATCTCGCCGATGACCTCGAACGTCACGCGTGGCTTTCTACGAGAGGAAACAGTGGCGGAGCCAGCGCGAGGGACCTCGGTGTCTGCCGCGCGAGTGTGGCTGCGCGAATGGTGGGGGAATCTCAAAGGTTGCGCGGGCGAGGCGCCCGCGCATCAATGGCGGGCGCGGCGGCCCGCTCCACTGTATTAATCAAAGCGGAAACCCGGATCGCGCTGACGAGGGTTTTGATCCTGACGCGACGCACGCCGCGCGGGATGCTCTATTCGGTCATCGTGCCCTTCCAGGTCCGCGCGGCCAGGTCGATCTCACCGGTGCTGCTGATTCGGCGGCCATCGGAGAGTTCGATAGTGGTCGCCGTCGCCCACCGATGTCTGCCCTTGGTCTCGTAGGTGCCGTGACCGATACCGCTCATCGAGTCGCCGTTCTCGAGAAATGCCGTGCCGACGATGCTGAAAGTGCCGTCCTTGCCGCCGCCCACGAAGGTGGCCGTCTCGAAGATCGCTCCAAATCCGGTCGCGGTTCCTTCAAAATTCACCCGGTTGAGAATGCTCGCGGCAGGTCCGGCCTCGACGGTGGCGGTGACCATCTTCATCGAAAATTCCCCGATTGGTTTGCCCGATGCCATAGGTTCTCCTTGCTCGCGAAAAGTTAGGTGTTGCGTACCCGCTTCTTCGCCTCCGAACGTGCGCCATCGCCCCCGGGAAACTCCTCCCACCGCCCGCGCCATCGGATCCTGAGCCGCGCTGCAAGCGAGACTCAACAAGGTTTCTTGGATCGCACGGAAGAAGAAATCGGCGGTCGGCCGCCCGTTGACGCAGCGCCCCGCCGGCCTATACAAATTGTAGATATGACAGTCAAAGAGGCGGGGCGCCGGGGCGGCGCCGCGCGATGGGCGAAGGTCAGGAGCAGGCGCGAGCGAAGCCGGATAATGCGCCGCGTGCGCCGTGGCGAGAAGGCAGGCAAGCGAAGCGACGGGCATCTTCGGGTGCGCAAGCGCGCTCAATGAGCGCCAGGAGCGCCCGCCTGGGGGGACCAAATATCAAATGTTCCGCGCAGACTTCGCGCGGCGGATAGGGTAATCTCTTCCCCTTCGGGGGCCCTCGGTGCTGGCGCCCCCAGTGGACGGATTCATGCAGTCGAGGAGCACGAGTTGGCCGCATCGCCCGTCTTCGCGCTGATCGATTTCGCCCGAGTAAGCCTGGTGCGGCGAAGCCGCCGGCGCACTCTGCTCACGATTCTCGCCATCGCCAGCGCAACCGTCGTGTTCTCGGCGGTGATGGCCGTGCCGTACGTCATCAACAACATCATCAGCGCCGCCGATGCGTCCCCGCGCCTGGTCGTCATCAATCACAACGGGATGCTGTATGGGCTGCCCGAATCGTATTACCAGAAAGTCGCGAACCTTCGCGGCGTGGTCGCGGTCAACCGGATGACCTGGTTCGGCGGCGTGTACGACGACCCCAAACATCTGTTCCCCACGATGTCGATCGACGACAACGTCGATGTGGTGTGGCCCGATTACGGGCTCGACAGCGACGCGCTGCGCGCGTTTCGGGCGGAGCGGCGCGCGGCGCTGGTCGGGATCGCCACGATGCAGCGGTTTAACTGGCACGTCGGTCAATTGGTCCAGCTACGAAGCCAGGTCTATCCGGTCACGCTCACGTTTCACATCGTCGGGAGTTTCGATACCGGCCCCGATCTGACCGCCTTCATGCTTCGCCGCGATTACCTGGAGGAAGCGCTTCACAATCCGGGGCGAAGCGACATGCTGTGGATACGGGTGAGCGATTCCGCCGAGCAGCCGCGCCTGGCCGCCACGATCGACGCGATGTTTCACAATTCGAGCGCGGAGACCGAGACCGACACGGAAAAGGTCTTCATGTCCAACTTTCTCGAGCGCTTCCGAACCATCGTCCTGCTCGTCGAGGGCATCGGGTTGTGCGCGGTCGTCGCGATCGCGCTGGCGGTGCTGAACGCCGCGGCGCTGGGACTGCGCGAGCGCCGGGGCGAGATCGCGGTGATGAAGAGTCTCGGCTTCACGGGGAGCCAGATTCTGGCCGCGATCGCATTCGAGGGGGCGATCATCGCGCTTGGGGGCGGAATCCTCGGCACGCTCATCGCGCGGGTGGGACTCGGGTTGATGCGCGGGATGGCGCCGTCGCTCGGGCCGCTGCTGTCGTTCGGGCTGCCGGGCGCGGTGGCGGCCGAGGGACTGGCCGCGGCGCTCGCGATCGGGCTTGGGGCGGCGCTGCTTCCTGCGCTGGCCCCGCTGCGCATCCCGGTGGTCGATTCGCTTCGCGCAATCAACTGAAAATCGACGATCGAGTTAACCTCGTCGGAGCCCGTTTCGCGAGATCGCCGCGGGCTGCAAGCCGCGGGCCTTCACTGTGCCGACTGGAACGCCCAGGCGTAGATTTGACCGTGCGCCGCGATCGTGACCGAGTAGCGCGCGCCCGGCTGAAGCGGCGCGCGCGGAATAACCATCACCGCTCCCGCGCTGCGGAGCGCCCAGCGGCCATACTCCTGCGCTTTTGCGTTCGGATTGACGTAGCTGTGCGCGTCGAAGGCGCAATGTTCGACCGTGCTTCCATTCTCGGTCAGCATATGCGCGGTTAGCTGCGTCTCGACGAGTCGCCCGAGCTGGAGCGTAATCGGAAGCCCGGCCGGCGTCGCGTATCCCGGGCAGCTCGCGAGCGGGTCCGGAAATTCGGCTCCCGTCCACGCGAGCGATACCGTCGCGCCGTCGGGCGGGAACTCTATTGGGTGCTCGTACGGCTTCACCTCCTGGGGCGGCGGCGGCAGCCGCAACGCGGCGATCCAGCATCCGTCGGCCGCCGCGGCTTGTCCGAAGCCCGCTTCCATCAGAAGCGGGTTGAGCATCGGGAGCCGGTGGAATGGCCCCGCGAACCAGTGATCGATTTGGGGCTCAGCGTCATAGGGATTGCATCCCCACGCGAGCTGGCTGTTACGCGCGGCTTCGGCGCCCGACGCGGAATAGCCGGGGCGGGCGCGGTCCTCATCGTGGCCCGCATCACCAAGCGGATCGCCCCTGCGGATGACCTCGGCGTAATTTGCGAGCATGTATTGCGCGTGCGCGCCGCTGCTCGCGCTGAGCGCGGGATTTTCGTGCAGCGCACCGAGCCCGACCATCGCGCGGTACCGATTGATTCGCGCAAGCCATACCGGAGCGATCGGCGGCGATGAAATCGGCGGCGATGAAGCCGCGACGGGCATCGACGCAGGCGGAGCCGCCGTGGCGCTGGCGGCAGCCGGCGTGGCACCGGTGGCGCCAGCAGCCGCCGCGCTCGCGGGAGGAGCAGGCGGTGCGACGCTGCGCTCCACGACCGCCGCCGGCGCGGGAGCGCGCTCGATAGCGGCCAGCGACTTCACCCACTGGGCAATATCGGTGACCGTCGCGGGCGAAAGCACGCCCCCGTCCCAACGCTCGAAATGAGCGATTGCGCCCGCGGCGATGACTGCCGCAATCAGGACCGCGCGCAGAGTTCGCCGATGGCGCTGGCGCCGGAGCGCGTCGGGATCGATGAACCGGTAGCGAAGCGCGTTGCCGAAACGAAGTTGATCTCCGTGCGCCAGCGCGCGCGTGCGGCGGATTTGTTTCCCATTGAGAAAGGTCCCGCTCGCTGATTTGAGATCGCGGACGAAATGACGCCCGCGTGCGTACCGGATGACGGCGTGATGCTCCGCGACGCTGAAATCCGCGATGCGCAGCGCGCTGTCCTCGGCGGTGCCGACCATGACCTCGTTTCGGCCGAGAACCAGAAGCCTCGTCGCCGGCACACCGTGGTCGACGGCCAACAGGCGCGCCGCCTGCGCCCTGCGAAACACTCGCGGTCCCCCTCTGCGCAGTTCGTTTTCTCACGCGCGCCGGATCGTGCTCACCAACCATCCGGCCGGAACCCGACGATGCAGGCCGGCGCGCGCTGGACAGCCGGATTCTGACATTGCTATCGCATTATTGCGAACAAACGGTGAGCAGAGTCTCACTCGGTGTCGTATCGCCCGCATCCGCGCTGAATGCGGGCAGGAGCGGCATCGCCCGGCGGCCGCCGCAGCGGCGCGGCATCCCGGGCGATCAAAGACCGCTTGACACGGATTTATGCCAACGTAGGATTAGAGAAGCGCTGTAGCGCTAAATGACGTAGGCGATCGGTGAATCGCCTGCATTTGCTCGCCGCACGGGGGAGGTGCGTAGGATGGATCTCAAGGAAGCGGCGCGATCAACTGTCGCGTCATGGTCTGAAAAGCTCATCGACCTTAGCCATCGCATTCATGCGAAACCGGAGCTCGGATTCCAGGAGCGGATGGCCTCGCGATGGATGTTTGACTTCTTGTCGGATGCGGGCTTCGGGGTGACTCTGGGAGCCTGCGGTATGGAGACTGCATTCGTCGCGAGGGCTGGCAACGGCCCGCTTCATTTCGCGATTTGCGCCGAGTACGACTGCCTGCCGGGAATCGGCCATGCGTGCGGGCACAACATAATCGCCGCGATGGCGGCCGGGGCAGGGATTGCTGCGGCGCGGTTCGCCAAAGACCTCGATGCGACCATCTACATATTCGGGACGCCCGCCGAGGAAATCGGCAATAATGGCGGCAAGATCGTCATGCTCGAGCGCGGCGCATTCAATCTCGTGCACACCGCGATGATGGTGCATCCGGCGCCGGTCGATGTCGCCGAGCCGCCGATCATCGCGGCGACGGCCTTCGACGCGCGCTATACGGGCCGGGCCGCACACGCATCGGCATTTCCCGAGCTCGGGATCAACGCCGCCGATGCGGTCACTATCGCGCAGACCGCCATCGGACTGTTGCGCCAGCATATCCGCACCACCGACCGAATCCACGGGATCGTCACCGACGGCGGCGACGCGCCCAATGTCGTGCCCGCGCACGCCGGCGTGCGTTACATGATGCGTTCGGCAGCGGTCGCGGACCTCGAGGAGCTGCGCGGGAAAGTGTTTCGGTGCTTCGAGGCGGGCGCGCTCGCGACCGGGGCCAAGCTCGAGATCACCGGCGGCAACAAGCCCTACGCCGAGATGCATCACGATCACGAACTCGCGGCGCTGTATCGGCGCAACGCCGAGGCGCTCGGCCGCACCTTCATCACCGCGCCCGGATCGGAACGCGCGGCGGTATCGACCGACATGGGGAACGTATCGATAAAGATTCCCGCGATTCACCCGACCATCGGGATCGATTCGCTCCCCGCGGTGAACCATCAGCCCGAGTTCACCGCCCATTGCATCACGCCTGCCGCGGACAAGGCGGTGATCGACGGTTCGATTGCGATGGCGTGGACGATCATCGATATCGCGGGCGACGCGCAACTGCGCAAGCGGCTCATGGGCGGGAAACGCCCGTAAGCGCACCGATCTCCCCGCCGGCGCGCGACCGGGATGTGAGCAATCGCCGCCGGGCGCGCGCCTGAAGCGGCATCATCGACGGCGCCTGCGCGCCGCACCGCGGCGACTCCGCCGCGCGCGCGCCGCCTCAGTCAAATTCCCATCTTGCACGGTCTGCCGCGCGGCTATAGCTCCTTGAATTGGGGGGCGTAAGATTCCGTGAATCGAATCGTCGCGGCGCTAATCGTGATGGCGGCGCTGGCCGGGTGCGGGCAGGCGGGGAGCTATCGCACCGACGTTGAGGCTGCGGATGCGGCCAGGGATGCGGCCATCAAGCGGATGATCGTGGTGCCAGGCACCTCGGTCGGCGGCCATCCGAATTACGTGACTCTCGGCCCGGTGCAGGGCCGATGCGAGCAATCGCCGCCGACCCGCGACAAGGCGATCGAGGGGGAGAGCCTCAGGCAGTCCGCCTATCGGCGATACGGCGCGCAGGTCGATGCGATCGTCGGCCTGCGATGGTGGTTCGTGACGCTCGAATCGCGGCGAGGCGCACCGTACGGCGCACGCCCATTGACCCGCGGGTACCTCGAATGCCGCGGGACCGCAGTGAGCTTCGTGGAGCAGCCCGCGCCCGCCAAACACTAAGGTTGCGCGGGCGAGAACGCCCGCGCATCTTTCGGCGTGCACGGCGGCCCGCCCCGCTATTTTTTTCGAACATTCAGCCGATGCGAACACGCACACGGCGCGCGCTCCGCTCTTTTTCTTTCCCTGCCCCCGCAATCAGTTGCGGGGGAAGGTCAGGAAGGGGGTCCGTCCTTTTCCTCCGGGTTTCTTCGACACGTGGGAGGATGAGAGCAGCCCGCGTGCCGTCCCTTCTCGCGCAACCGAGCGCGGGGCCGCGCTTGCTTCGGCTTGCCGACTGGCGCAACAGTTGTGTCTAATAGACGCAAAGTACCGGTCACGAGAGCCAACCATCGGGGCCGGCGCAGATCGGATGGAGCGCTGTGAGAGCCGGAGAAAACTTCTTCAACCTCTACAACCACGATTTCGTCCGCGTCGCGGTCGGAATTCCCGCGGTCCGCGTCGCCGATCCCTCTTTCAACGGCGATGAGACGATCGCCCTGATGCGGCGGGCCGAGGAGCGCAAGGCTGCCCTGGTCCTGTTCCCGGAACTCGGGCTTTCGGCCTACTCGTGCGAGGACCTGTTCCAGCAGCGCGCGGTCCTCGATGCGTGCGAGGCGGCGCTCGGCAAGGTCCTCGACGCATCGCGGGCGCTTGCGCTGACCGCGGTGGTCGGGATGCCGGTGCGGGCCGATCAGTTGCTGTTCAACTGCGCGGTCGTGATCCATCGCGGGCGGATACTCGGCGTCGTGCCCAAGACGTTTCTTCCCAACTATCGCGAATTTTACGAGGCGCGCCAGTTTGCGCCGGCCAGCTCGGCGCGCAGCGACGAAATCGATCTCGCCGGCCGGCGCGGCATCCCGTTCGGCAATCGGCTCCTGTTCCAGGCCGACCACCAGCCGCTGCTGACCTTTCACGTGGAAATCTGCGAGGACCTGTGGACGCCGATCTCGCCCTCATCGCACGCGGCGCTGGCGGGGGCGACGGTCCTGCTCAACCTCTCCGCGTCGAACATCACGATCGGCAAGGCCGATTATCGCCATCAACTCGTCGCCAGCCAGTCGGCCCGATGCCTGGCGGCGTACCTTTATTCGGCGGCGGGTCCCGGCGAATCGACGACCGATCTCGCCTGGGACGGCCAGGCGCTCGTGTATGAAAACGGCACGCTGCTCGGCGAGTCGCGCCGGTTCAGCAGCGAATCGCAACTGGTGTGCTCGGAGATCGATCTCGAGCGGCTCGTGCAGGAGCGGATGCGGCAGACGAGCTTCGGCGAATCGATTCGGCGCGAGCACGATCGGCTCACCGGCTTCCGTACGATCCGCTACTCGGCCGAATTGCCGCGCAACGAGCGGCTTTTGCCCGAGCGGCGCTACGAAAGATTCCCGTACGTGCCCGCGGATCCGGCGCGGCGCGATGAGCGATGCGCCGAGGTTTATGAGATCCAGGTGCAAGGTCTCGCCAACCGCCTTCGCTACGCAGGAATCAAGCGGGCCGTGATCGGAATTTCCGGGGGAATCGACTCCACGCACGCACTGCTCGTGTGCGCGCAGGCGATGGACAGCCTCGGCCTGCCGCGCGCCAACATCCTCGCCTACACGATGCCCGGTTTCGCCACCAGCGCGCGCACGCTCGACCAGGCGCGCCGGCTGATGGCCGCGCTCGGATGCACCGCGAACGAGATCGACATCCGCCCCGCGTGCATGCAGATGCTGCGCGACATCGGACATCCTTACGCCGAGGGCAAGGGCGTCTTCGATGTTACTTTCGAGAACGTGCAGGCGGGCGAACGCACCAGCCACCTGTTCCGCCTCGCGAATCTGAATGGAGCGCTCGTGGTCGGCACCGGCGACTTGAGCGAACTCGCGCTCGGATGGTGCACCTACGGCGTGGGCGATCACATGTCGCACTACGCGGTCAATGCGAGCGTGCCCAAGACGCTCATCCAGCACGTCGTGCGATGGGTCGCCGGTACGAAACGGCTGGGCGCCGAGGCGAGCCGGACGCTGCTGGAGATTCTCGCGACGCCGATCAGCCCGGAGCTGGTGCCCGGCGACGGTTCCGAGTCCGGCCCCGCGCAGGACACCGAGGCAATCATCGGTCCGTACGAGTTGCAGGACTTCAATCTGTATTACACGCTGCGGTTCGGCTACCCGCCGGCAAAGATCGCGTTCCTTGCCTGGTGCGCGTGGCACGACCGCAATGTCGGGCCATGGCCCGACATTCCCGCCGAGGCGCACCATCAATACGGGATCGGGGAGTTGAAAGGGCATCTTCGGATTTTTCTCCATCGATTTTTCCAGTTGAGCCAGTTCAAACGCAGTTGCATCCCGAATGCGCCCAAAGTCGGATCGGGTGGATCGCTCTCTCCGCGCGGCGATTGGCGCGCGCCGTCCGATAGCGAGTCCACCGCGTGGCTCTCCGCGCTCGATCTCGTCCCGGACAGCGAATAGGCGCGCTAGCGCCGGGTCCCGGCTGCGGGCGTGGGCGACAGCTCTTCGAGAGTTTTCCCGCGTGTCTCGGACGCGATCGCCGCGGTCTCGTGCAACGGCGAGTTCGTCTTCGATGTAAGGACCGGCATCGCTGCTTAGCCCCTGGCCGTACCGATAAGGCGCATCGTGGAGGACCGCTCCGACATGGTCAGACGATTGCCGTCATCATCTGTTCAACCCGCGATACCCTCAGACCATCGCGCCTTCCCTGGAAGTAGCGCGCGTTTGCTGCGTCGGTCGAAAAGAGGCTCACTTCCGAAAACCCCATCGATTTGAGTTTGCCGACCAATTGTTCGGCCGAATATCGAGTAAGCCATGGCTCCCCTCGGGCGGCGCCGATCATTGCAAACATCGCAACCCCGATCCGCTCAGCAAGCGACAGAGCGCTGCCGTCCAGAACGAAACTGAAGACGATCTCACTGCGCGGCGGCAGTGAAAGGACAAAATTCAACGTGCGGTCGAAGGCATCGTCGGTCAGGTACTGGGTTACTCCAAGCGAGGAAAAGAAGGTTGGCACGTTGAAGTCCAGCCCTGCGCCGCGCAGCCCTTCTTGAAGTGAAATCCGCTCGAAGTCCACCGGAACAAAAGTAACGTTGGATGGGATCGGTATGTTCGCGGCCGCCAGCCTCCCTCGTTTCCAGTCCTGGGTGGCCGGATGATCAACCTCGAAGATTCGAAGTGAACTGGCCCAACCCGGTTGCCGGAAAGCGAAGGTGTCCAGGCCCGCGCCGAGCAGCACGTATTGTCGCACGCCGCCGCGCAACGACTCGGACAGGCAATCCTCGGCGTAGCGGTTGCGCATGATGAAATTTGCTCGAACCCGCGTAGAGAAGGGAAAGAACCGGACCAGCGTTTTGTAACGGTCGAATTCATCGCCAAGCAGGCGTGCCGCAATCGGATCATCGAGAATCCTCGGCTCGTCATCGATGATCCGATGCAGAGCGCGCAGCATGGCGGCGCCCTGTGCGGTGCCGCTCGGCCGGTTCCTTTCCATGCGCGTTTCTCGCTCACCCAGGCGGATAAATCAATTCGGCCATCTCGACTGGTGGTTTCATGTCGCGCCTCTCTGCCTGCACGTCAGGCTCGACTCGGGAGGGAACCTTGTCCTGTGACGGGTTGCGCAAAGTACGACCCCGATGCGTTGCGATCGGTCGCGCGGCGCTGGCCGCGAGGTTACGGCTTCGTTACGATCGTGGCATGGAAATCAAGCGCGTGTGCGTCTATTGCGCCTCGAGCAACTCCTGCGACCCCGTCTATCACGACGTGGCGCGCCGGCTGGGCCGCGAACTCTCGCTCAACGACGTAACAATCGTGTACGGCGGCGGGCGCACGGGCTCCATGGGCCATCTCGCCGAAGGGGCGATCGCCGAGGGTGGCCGCGTGATCGGAGTGGTGCCCCAGTTCATGTACGACCTCGAATGGTCGCATCGGGGCTTAAGCGAACTCGTGCTGGTGCGCGACATGCACGAGCGCAAGCGGCTGATGATTGCCGAGGTCGATGCGGTCGTCGCGCTGGCGGGCGGATGCGGCACGTTCGAGGAACTGTTCGAAGCGATGGCGTGGAAGCGGCTGGGGTTGTTCGGCGGAGCGATCGTGATCGTGAACACGCGCGATTTCTACCGCCCGTGCCTCGATCTGCTCGAGTTGTCGATCCGCGAGCGTTTCATGGATGAGCGCCATCGCGCGATGTGGAGCGTGGTCGTCGAGCCGGAGCAGGTGCTCGCTGCGGTTAAGGCGGCGCCCGCCTGGCCGCACGAAAACCGCAGCTTCGCGGTCATTTAGCAGGGGCCGCGCATAACTCCGGAGCCAGGCGCAGGCTGTGATTTGCCGCCGGAGTGCTAGCGCGGCTCGGCGGCCTGTTGCATGACGGGCTGGACTTTCTCGCCCTCGCGCGCCGATTGTCCAACGTTGAGCGCGACCAGATCGTTCTCATCGATGCCGCGCGTGACCTCGACCACCTCGCCGTTGTCGTAGCCGAGAGTAACCGGGGCGAGATGCAGCGTGCGTTCGCGGACGATCGGCACGTAGGCTTTGCCGTCGCGGAAGATCAGAGCGTCATCGGGCACCCGTGGAGCGCCTGCGGCCACGTTCACGTCGAACCCCGCAGTCGCGTACATTCCGGGATAAAGCGCAAGGTCCGGATTGTCCAGGTCCACCTCGACGAGCATGGTGCGCGTCGCGGGCGCCAGCGCCTCGGGATGCCGCGTCACGGTGCCCTTGAACTCGCGCCCCGGATATTCCGCGACCGTCACCGTCGCCGCATCGCCATTCTTGATGAACGGCGCGGAGGCCTGCGGCATGTCGGCATAGATGCGAAGCGGATTCAGCGTCGCCATCGCGACTACCGGCGTGCCGCCGCCCGCCGGCGAGGTCGCCTGCGGAATCAGCGCGCCCGGATCGACGTAGCGCGCCGTCACCAGCCCGTCGAAGGGCGCCTTGATCACCTCGTAGGCCTGGGTCGCGAGGTTCGACCTGAGCGTCGCCTCCGCCTGAACCATCGCCGCGTGCGACTCATCCGCGGTCTGCTGCGCGACCACGCCCTGTTTGACGAGCTGCTGATTGCGGCCGTCGGTCAGGGCGGCGATCTGGTAGTTGGCGCGCGCGTTCTCGACCAGATGGTCGAGCTCAGGCGACTCGAGAATCGCGAGCACCTGGTCCTTGCGCACGCGATCGCCTTTATCGACTTTGATCTCTTTGAGATAGCCCGCGATCTTCGCGTAGATCGGGGTCTCGATATAACCGTGAATCGAGGCGGGCAGCTTGATGTGGCGCTCTCCCGGCGAGCGCGATGCACGCGCCACGATCACTCGAGGGCCGAGTTCAGCCTCCTGTTCGAGTTCGGAGGTTTGGCGCCCGATCCAGAGCTCGCGCGCGAGCACCAATCCCGCGGTTGCGATCAGGGTGAGCGCGATTGCTCCCACCCAGCCCGCGACGAAGAAGCGTCCGGCCGGCTTGGCGATGTAGTTCCTGGGGTCCTCGTCCATGCTTCAGATCACGTCATACTCTTGGCAGCGTGGCCGCCTCGATCTCGGCGTCGCGCTGATGTTTACCGATCACACTGCGGCTGAAAATCGAATAGACCGCCGGCACCACGAACAGCGTGATCGCAGTCGCTGCGATCAGGCCGCCGATCACCGCTCGCCCCAGCGGCGCGTTCTGCTCGGACCCGGTTCCAATTGCAAGCGCCATCGGCAGCATCCCGAGGATCATCGCAAGCGCCGTCATGATAATCGGCCTGAGCCGGATTCGGCCCGCCTCGATCGCGGCCGCGACCGGGGTGAAGCCGGTTTCGCGCAGTTCGTTGGCGAACGTGATCAGCAGATTCCCGTTGGCGACTCCGACTCCGACCGCCATGATCGCGCCCATCAGCGACTCGACGTTTATCGTCGTGCCCGTCAGCACCAGCATCCAGAGCACTCCCGCGAACGCCCCGGGCACCGCCAGCATGATAAGGAATGGTTCAAGCCAGGACTGATAGTTCGCGACCATCAGCAGGTACACGAGGATGATGGCGAGGATGAGCCCCTCGCCAAGGGTGCCGAAGGATTCGCGCATCGCCTGGCTCTGGCCGCGGATCACGACGTGGGTGCCTGGCGGGAGTGCGCCGAGGCGGCCGATCGCGCGCTGCACATCGGCCGAGGCGCCTCCCAGGTCGCGCCCCGACACCGCGGCATTGACGTCGATCACGCGCTGGACGGTGTAGTGGTTGATCACTGCCGGCTCCGTGTCCTGCCTGATCTCCGCGATATTGGCGAGGAACTGCGGCGCCGGCGCCGCACTGTCAGCCGACGTCGCCGTCAGCGGCGTGTTGCCGAGCTCGTTGACCGAATCCACGACGTGCTGCGGCGTCTGCACCATGACGTTGTAGTTGACCCCGTTCACCGGGTCGAGCCAGAAGTTCGGGGCAAGGGTGAAGCTCGAGCTGAGCGACGTAAGCAGGCTCGAGGCAACCTCTGTCACATTCACGCCAAGTTGCAGCGCCTTCGAGCGATCGACTTTAATCCTGAGCGTCGGATAGTCGAGCCGCTGCGCGATCCTGAGATCGGTGAGCCCCGGGATTAGCGCCATCGCCTCCTTGAGCCGCGCGGCGATCTCGTAGTCGGAATTGATGTCGGTGCCGGACACCTGCGCGTCGATCGCCGCGGGCAGGCCGAAATTGAGCACCTGGCTCACGATGTCGGCGGCCTGGAAGTACACCTCGACGCCCGGAAAATCGCGAGCCACCAGGCGGCGAATCTGGTTCTGGTAGTCCGCGGTCGGCCGATGGCCCTCCTTGAGCGCGACCAGGATGTCGGCGTCCTGGGGTCCGATACTGTCGGTCTGGTAGTAAGCGAGATTGAAGCTCGACGGGAGTCCGACCGAGTCGCTCATGGTGTCGAGTTCGCCGGGAGGAATGAGGCGGCGAAGCGCCCGCTCGATATCATCGACCAGCAGCTCGGTTTCCTCGATGCGCGTGCCGGTGGCGGCGCGCACGTGCAATTTCATTATCCCGACGTCCACTTTAGGAAAGAAATCCTCGCCGACGATCGGGATCAGCAGCAGCGAGAGCGCAACCACGATCGCGACGCAAACCAGCGAAACCGTGCGCCGCGCGATAAATTTGCCGAGCGCACCGCGGTAGCGCTCCCTAAGCCGCTCGAAACCGTTCTCGAACGCGGCGGCGAAGCGGCCCCACGGCCCGGCGCCGCCGACGTTCTCCTCATGGGTCTCCGCGAGCAGGTAGCGCGCCATCGCCGGCACCAGCGTGCGCGACAGCAGGTACGACGTCAGCATCGCGTAGACCACCGCGAGCGCGAGCGGTGTGAACAGGTACTTGGCGACCCCGCTCAGCAGCACCACGGGGAAAAACACGATGCAGATCGCGAGCGTGCCGACGAACGACGGCGCCGCGATTTGCTGCGCACCGTCAATGATCGCGACCAGCAGCGGCTTGTGCATCGCGTGGTTGCGGTGGATGTTCTCGATCGCGACGGTCGCGTCATCGACCAGCATCCCGACCGCGAGCGCGAGCCCCCCGAGCGTCATGATGTTGATGGTCTGGCCTGTAAGCTGCAGCCCGACGATTGAGGTCAGGATCGAAAGAGGAATCGACGCGATCACGATGAGCATGCTGCGCGGCGAGCCCAGGAACACAAGCACCATCAACGCGACCAGGAACGCGGCGCTGAGCGCCTCGCGCACCACCTCCCAGAGGCTCTCGCGGACGAACATCGACTGGTCGAAAGCGACAGAGATTTTGAAACCCTTGGGCGCGGTCTCCTGGATTTCCGGGATCACCGCCTTGACCTGGTTCACCACCGCGAGCGTGGAGGCCGCCGCGTGCTTGATGATCGAGAGGTAAGTCGCGCGCTTGCCGTCCACCCGCACGACGTTGGTCTGCACCGTATGGGCGTCCTTGACCGGCGCGACGTCGCCGAGGAAGACGGGAGTCTGCCCGACCATCTTGATCGGCAGCTGGTTGAAATCCTTGACCTCCCGCGGACTGCCGTTAAGTTCGATCGAGTATTCGCGCTTGCCGATCTTGGCCGTGCCCGCGGGGATGATGACGTTGGTGGCGCCGAGCGCGACGCTTACGTCCTCGGCCGAAAGCCCGCTCGCATACATCGCGGTCGGGTTCAGATTCACCATTATCGCGCGGCTGCGCCCGCCGAACGGCGATGGCGCCGAGAGCCCTTCAATCGTGAACAGCTTGGGGCGGATGAAGTTGATGCCGTAATCGAACAGGGCCTGCTCGCTGAGCGTCTCGGAGTAAAGGTTGAGCTGAATCACCGGGACGTTGGCGGCGTTGAAGTCGATGATGTTGGGGGCCACCATCCCGGGCGGCATGATTTTCAGGATCGACTCCGAGACCCCGCTCATTTGCGCGATCGCGCCCGCAACCGTCTCACCGGGATGGAAATAAACCTTGATGAGCCCGGCGCCGGCGAGCGACTCGGACTCGATATGCTCGATTCCATTGACCGTGGTGGAAAACGCGCGCTCGGTAATCCAGACCACGCGCCGCTCCATGTCGATCGGGGGCAGGCCCGAATAGTTCCACAGAACGAGCACCACCGGCATGTTGATCGCCGGGAAGATGTCTATGTTCATCAGGGAGAAGGAGAGCAGCCCAAGGACGAGCATCAGCGCGGCCATCACCGCGACCGACAATGGCCGGCGCAACGCTAGACTGACGATCCACATAGGTGCGAGACGATTCTAGAAGGTCCGCTTCATATCCGGAAGCGGTCAGTTAAGCGATACTTCACGGACCAGGCCCTAGAACACGCCCCACAATAGGTCAGCCGTCGCGGCAGAGCAAGTTGCGCGCCGCACTAGCCGCGTAATTTCACGCTTCTCGATCTGTGAATGCGGATGGCCGAGGCACCGGAGGGCACGAGCCTGAACATCGCCGCCGCGCTAGAATATTTTCCATGCGCACGCCATCGTGTTCGAAGCTTAGTTGCTCCGCTCGACAGAAAATGTAACAAAGGATGGTTCAGGCGGGGTCGTAGTTCAGCCCGGTTAGAACGCCGGCCTGTCACGTCGGAAGTCGTGGGTTCAAATCCCATCGGCCCCGCCATACCGAGTTCAGCGCGCCCGAGCGAGCTGCGACCGCTCGCAGGCGCGCGCCACAGGTGAACGAGATTGAAGCTGACTGAACAAACCAGAAGCCTCTCGCACGAGTCGGCGCTCAAGGGCCGGCGATGGTTGTTGATTGATGCGAGCGAGCGCGCGCTCGGCCGCGTCGCATCGCGCGCCGCCAGCATCCTGCGCGGCAAACATCGCCCCGACTTCACTCCCAACCAGGATGCCGGCGACTTCGTGATCGTGATCAATGCGGGCCAGGTCAAGCTCACCGGCTCCAAAACGATTGGCAAGATTTATCGACGCCACACCGGCTATCCGGGCGGGGTCAGGAGCACCGCCGCGGGCAAGCTGCTCGAGACGAGGCCAGAGCGGCTGGTCGAGATGGCGGTGCGCGGGATGCTGCCGAAGAATCGGCTCGGGCGGCAGCTATTCACCAAGCTCAAGGTCTATCGCGGCGCCGACCATCCGCACGGCGCGCAAAAGCCCGAGCCCGTCAAGCTCTGAACGAGGCGCTCATAATCCATGGCAGAAAAGAAGAACATCGTCTGGAGTACCGGCCGGCGCAAGAGCGCGGTTGCGCGCGTACGCATGCTGCCCGGCGGCGGGAACATCTCGATTAACGACCGCGAGCTCAAGGACTATTTCCCGCGCGACACGGCCCAGATGAGGATCCTCGAGCCGTTCGAACTCACCGAGACCAAGAATCAGTACGACATCATCGCGAATGTCACCGGCGGCGGAATTTCCGCGCAGGCCGATGCGGTCCGGCTGGGCATCTCGCGGGCGCTGCTCCAGATCTCCGAGGCGCTCCGTCCGGCGCTGAGGAAGGCGGAGCTGCTGACGCGCGATCCGCGCGAGGTCGAACGCAAGAAGTACGGCCGCCACAAGGCGCGCAAGCGTCCGCAATACTCCAAGCGTTAGCGAATCGCGCGCTGCGCGTCATGCCCCGGCGCATCGCGGCGCAACGCCTGGGACCGGAGCGATTCCCCGGTTAGCAGGTCTCCCGGCGGCGCGCTAAGCTTTGCGCGAGGTCGCGATGGCCCAAAAGCCGCAGACGGCTTCGCACATCCTCCAGAAATTCTCCTGGCGCACCTTTGCGCTCGGGCTGGGTGCGATCGCCGCTGCTTTCGTCCTCCATTACGTTTTCCCCTCGGCATTCGAGCGAGCCGAACTTGTCGCTTCCGACTTCCAGACCTACGCGCGACCGGCGCGCGCACGCACCGGGAAGGTCGTAATCGTCGCGATCGACGACCGTAGCATCGCGCAGATAGGCCAGTGGCCGTGGTCGCGCGGGGTGCTCGCGCGGCTGGAGGATGCGCTGCGGGAATATAAGGCCGCCGCCGTCGGGTACGACATTATTTTCTCGGAATCCGACTCGGGCGATCGCGAACGCGAGGCGGTTGCGGCGCGGCTCAAATCGATCGGGATGCGCGACGATCAGATCGCATCGATGGTCGGCGCCAACGCGGATCAATCTTTCGCCGATGCGATCCAGGCGCAGGGGAAAACCGTCCTGGGATATGCATTCGGCTCACACGGCCGGGGCGCGCTCTCCGGCCCGCTGGTGGCGGGCTACCGCACCGATGAGATTAGCCCGCGCCCGATGGAGTACAGCATCGTTCATCAGGCGGCGGGCGCGATGCCCGAGCTTTTGCACGCGGACTCCTATTTGCCGCCGGTTGGGGTTCTCAATCGCGCGGTCAAGGGCACGGGTTTCGTCGATATCGAGGGCGACGCCGACGGCGAGATCCGCACCGAACTCACCGCCATCCGCTTTCACAACCGCTACCGCATCCCGTTCTTCATGAGCGTGCTCAGCGCGTACGAGGGAAGCCCGCCGGCGAGGCTCGATCTCGGGCCGGACGGCGTCGAGGGCGTATCGATGGGCGATATTGTGCTGCCCGTGGATGCGATCTGCAGCATGATGGTGAGCTATCGGGGGCCGGCGGAGAGCTTCCCCCACCTGTCGGCGATCGACGTGATCAATCACGCGGTTGCGCCCGGGCAACTGGCCGGGAAAATCGTTCTGATAGGAGTGGAGGGAAAGGGGCTCGGCGATCGCGCGGTGACCCCCGGGGGACCGGAGTTTCCGCGCGTCGAGATACACGCCAACGCGATCGATGCGGTGCTCGCGGGCGATTTCATCCGCCGATCCACCACCGGAACCAAGGCGGTGGAGCGCTTGGCCGCGATCATCCTGGGGGTCGGCATCGCGCTGGCTGGCGCGTCGCTCGCGTCGCTGTGGGCGCTGGCGGGCGCGATCGTGATGGGCGGCGCGTACCTGGCATTCGCGCAATATATTCTGATCAGCGATGGCGTGCTGATCGGAATCGTGCTGCCGGTAGTAGTGGCCGGGCTCAGCTATTTCGTCGTCGCCACCTACCGGTATCTGACCGAGGGCCTCGAAAAGCGCTACCTGCGTCACGCCTTCGAACATTATCTCCATCCGAACGTGATCGCGTCGGTAGTGGATAATCCGGGCGGACTGAAGCTCGGCGGCGACCGCCGCGTCCTGACGATCCTGTTTGCCGATATCGTGAATTATACGGGGCTTTCTGAGCGCACCGATCCCGCCGCGCTGGTCGCGCTGCTGAACGATTACATGACCACGATGACCGATCGCATCCTGGAGAGCGGCGGCGTGGTGGACAAGATTCGCGGCGATGGGATCATGGCGTTCTGGGGCGCGCCGGTCGAAGTGGAGAATCACGCGCGCGCCGCGATCGAGGCGGGGCTTGCGATGCTCACCGAACTCAAGTCGCTCAGGCAGCGCGATGCGCGCTTCGCCGACATCGATATCGGGGTTGGAATCGCCACCGGAGAGGCGATCGTGGGCAACTTCGGCGGCGCGCGCCGCTTCGACTACTCGGTAATCGGCGACACGGTCAATCTGGCCTCGCGCCTGGAGGGTCTCACGCGAAACTTCAAGGTGCACCTGCTGGTGAACAAGACCGCCTTCGACCAGGCGGCCGGCGGCTACCTCTCGCGCGACATCGGGCGGGTGCGCGTCAAGGGCAAGACCCAGGCAGTGCCGGTGGTCGAGGTTGTCGCGCACGCCAACGACGGCGTCGATTCGGCATTTTATCGGCAATTCGAGCGGGCGATCGATTTCCTCAATCGCGGCGATGCGGGTGCGGCGCGCGAGCAGCTCGAAGTACTCCGCCAACAGCATCCCGGCGACGAGGTCGTGGGACTTTACCTCGAGAAGCTCCACGATGCGGGCGGCGGTCCGCCCGCCGAGGTGGTGTTCGAATTCGACCATAAGTGACAACTGGTTCCGCGATCCACTTCGTGATACTTGGGTTAAGTCTGTATAAATTCCCGATTGGAGCGTGCTGAATTCCCCGATGGTTGCTCCCGAAAGGATCAAAGTCGCGATTGTCGGCGCATCCGGATACTCCGGAATCGAGGCGGTCCGCTTGCTCGCCACCCATCCGTTCGTCGAACTCAGCGTTCTTACCTCCGAGCATTACGCAGGCCGCGAAGTCGCGGACGTTTACCGTCATCTCGCAGGCATCGATCTGCCACCCTTCGAGGACTTGCGCCCGGAGCTGGTGAAGGGACGTGCGGAGGTGGCGCTCACCTGCCTGCCCGAGAAGACCGGCACGCAAATGGTCGCCGATTTGATAAAGGGCGGCCTGAAAGTGATCGATTTCTCCGCGGACTTCAGGCTCAAGGATCCCGCGGTTTATCGCGCGACTTACGGAGTCGAACATCCGGCGCCGGCGCTGCTGAAGGAAGCGATTTACGGGCTCAGCGAATTCCACCGCGCGGAACTGCGCGAGGCGCGCCTGGTCGCGAATCCCGGATGTTACCCGACCGGCGCGCTGCTCGCGCTGCTGCCGCTCATCAAGCGCGACCTCATCGAGCCTTCATCGATCGTGATCGATGCGAAGTCGGGCACCACCGGGGCGCGCCGCGCCGCGTCGATCGAGCAGCTCTTCGCGGAGGTCAATGAGAACTTCCGCCCGTACAACGTCGGCACTCATCGCCATACGCCCGAGATGGAGCAGGAGATCGGCACGGCGCTCGGGCGCGAGGTGGCCGTGATGTTCGTGCCGCATCTGCTCCCGGTGACGCGCGGGATCCTCACCTCGATTTTCATGCGCCCGCGCGCGGGCACGACCGAGCACGACGTGCGCGCGGCCTTCGAAGCAAGCTTCGCGAAATCGCGGTTCGTGCGAATCCTCAAGCCCGGCGAGCTGCCGGAGCTGCGCAACGTGCGCGCGACGAACCTTTGCGAGCTGGCCTTCGTGCTCGACCGCCGCTCCCAGACGCTGGTCGCGCTGACCGCGATCGACAATCTGGGCAAGGGCGCCGCCGGGCAGGCGATCCAGAACCTGAACCTGGTGCTCGGCTTCGATGAGGCCGCCGGGCTGGTCGGCGCGGCCCCGGTCCCCTGACCTGGCGCGGTCCGGCCGGAACGCGGCTGCGCGCGTTAGCCGACGCGGCGCATCATTTCAAGGATGTCGTAGCCGGTGATCGCCTTGCTCTTCGACGACCACTCGCGAAGTTCTTCGTCGCTCACCAGCCCGGCCTGCGCGCCCTTGGCGAGATCCATCAGCGCGATTTTGATCGTCGCCTCATCGATCATCTCGCCCGATTTCGGATCCGCCATCGAGCCGCCGCCCTTCTCGTGGTAGAGCTTCACGATCCGCCGGGCCTCTTCGACCTGCGCGGCGGTCGGCGTGTAGCACTCGTTGCAAATTTCGGCCTGCTGCGGATGAATCACCCAGGTTCCGTCCATCCCGATTGCGGCGGAGCCGAGGTTCTTGGCGCGAAGCCCCTTCTTAATCTCCGCGACGCGCTCGGGCGGGTCGTCCGCGCGCCACAGTTTTAAGTACACGTTGTCGATCGCGTGCAGGCCCGCCGCCTTCGCCGCGACGACCACCGCCTGCTTGGCGTAGGCAAAGTTCAGATTCTGGTTCTCGAGGATTTCGCGCACGCCGATGCTCGCTGCGAAGTCGGCGATCCCGAACACCAGTCCGCACATGCGGTCGGAGGCGGTCGCGATTTCGTAAGCGTTCACCAGCCCGTGCGGGGTCTCGATCAGCGACTCGATTTGCACGCGGTATTTCCAGCCGCCGCGCTTTTCGAGATCGTCGAGCAGTGCGGCGAGCGCGCGGATATCCTCGGCGCCGCGCGTCTTGGGCAACATGATCCCGTGGAACCGGTTCGGCGCTCCCAGCATCACCGCTTCCATGTCGCCCTTGAAAAATGGCGAGTGGATGTTGTTGGGGCGCACGGTCACGACCTTCTTTCCGAAATCCAGCGTGGTGAGCGCCTCGACCATCACGCGGCGGCTCTTGTCGCCCTTGAATTCGTACGGGCAGGCATCCTCGAAGTCCGCCATGACATGATCGACGGGCGATTTGACGGCGTCAGCGGCGTTCTGATGGAGCTTGAGGCTGTGACCGGGATAGGTCATCTCGGTGCGCGGGATGACGAATCGGGCGCCATTGTCGAGAATATACATTTCTGTTTGTCTTCTCCGCTGAGATGCGCCCCGGCGGCGTCAGGCGCGCTTGAGCCAGTGCGATTTCCTTTTGATTAGCAGCGTGCGTTCGATTTCGACCACCACGGCGCCATCGGGCTTCTTCCCGACCAGCTTGAACTTGACCAGTCCCGCATCGGGACGATCCGCATCACGCTTTTCGAGCACGGTGGACTCGGCGTAAATCGTGTCGCCATGAAAGACCGGGTTGGTGTGGCGCCCGTTGTCCATCTCGACCTCGGCGATCGCGTTCTCGCTGGTATCCTCGGATGCGAGCCCGACGGTGAATGCGAGCACCACGCCGCCGTAAACGACGCGACGGCCGTTGTAATAAGTTGCAGGATCCTTTTCCACCATGTCCTGGTTGAAGTGCAGCTCGGCCGTGTTCATCACCAGCGAGGTGAACATGTGATTGTCCATCTCGGTGATCGTGCGCCCGCGCTGATGGATCAGCGTGTCGCCGACGTTGAAATCCTCGAAGTAGCTGCCGTCGCTGGTGATGCTCATCGCACGCGGACTCTCTTCAGATCGGCTGCTCCATGATGCGCCGCCCGATCACCTCGTACTGGATCTCGCTGGTGCCCTCGAAGATCGACAGCACCCGCGCGTCGCGCCAGAAGCGCTGCGCCTCGAACTCCATCGAATAGCCGTACCCGCCGTGGATCTGCATCGCCTCGCGCGAGACGCGCTCGGCCATCTCCGCGGCGAACGCCTTGGCCAGTCCCGCCTCGTAATCGCATCGCTTGCCGGTGTCCTTCTGCGATGCGGCGAAGTAGCAGAGCTGGCGGCCGGCCTCGATCTCGACCGCCATGTGCGCGAGCTTGTGGCGAATCACCTGGAAATCACCGATCGGCTGGCCGAATTGCGTGCGCTGTTTCGCATAGCGCACTGCGCACTCGAACGCCGCCTGCGCCACCCCGACGCCGCGCGCCGCGGTCTGGATTCGCGCCGACTCGTAGGTCGCCATGAGCTGGTAGAATCCGCGCCCCTCGACGCCGCCGATCAGATTCGCCGCCGGCGCGTACGCATCGTCGAATGAAAGCGCGTAACTGCGCATCCCGTGATACCCGATCGTCGGGATCGGCGAGCCGGTAAGCTCGGGCGGCTTGAAGCCGTCGCCGGGGGTCTTCTCGAACAGCAGCAGGGAGAGCCCTCGATGGCGCTTGGACAGGTCCGGGTCGGTCCGCACCATCACCGCCAGCATGTGCGCGCGATTGGCGAACGTGCACCACATCTTGGCGCCCGTGATCCGGTACCCATCGCCCCGGCGCACTGCGCGCGTCTTGAATGACGCCGTGTCGGAGCCGGAATCGGGCTCCGTGAATGCGGCTGCGGTGAGGATTTCGCCGTGCGCGATTTTCGGCAGCAGGCGCTTTTTCTGCTCGTCGGTGCCATTGGCGCTGATGAGCGCGCCCGTGATGAGATTGCGCGTCATCACCGAGCCGACCGAGAGCCATCCGCGCGACAGCTCCTCGGTAACGATCGCCATCGAGATGTAATCGAGCCCGAGCCCGCCCTCCTCGGCGGGGAAGATCACGCCGAAGTACCCGAGCTCGGCCATCTTGCGGATGATGTGCTCGGGGATTTCCTGGTTCTGGCGGTCGAGATCGTTGGCGACCGGTTTCACTTCGGACTCCACGAACTCCCGGACCGAGCGGCGGATTTCGTCATGTTCGGGCGTAACCAGCGCCATCGTTCGATTACTCCGCTTTCACGCTTCGCTTGCGAATCAGGACCGGCCGCTCGTATTCGAGCACCTTTTCGCCGCGCTGGTTGCAGCCGGTCGTGCGAAATTTGACCACGCCCCGGTCGGGCCGCGAAGTATCGCGTTTGGAAAGCACGACCGACTCCGATGTGAGCGTGTCGCCCGGATAGACGGTGGCGAGAAACCGGAGCTTCTCGTAACCGAGGTGTGCGATCGCGCGTTCGCTCAGGTCCTCGACCGAAAGCCCGAACACCACGTTCATCACGAGCATGTGGTTCACGACGACGCCCTGGTAGCCGAGCGCGCGCGCATACTCGCGATTAAAATAAATCGGATTGAAGTTCATCGTGACGCTCGAAAAGAGCGCGTTGTCGCCATCGGTAATCGTGCGGCCCCAGTGATGTTTGAAAACGCGATCGACTTCGAAGTCCTCGAAGTAGTGCCCCCGTTCGATTTTTCGTATCGCCATACGCGCCAGGCTGGACGCGCTGCGCTCGAGCGCGCCTGCGTCCGTATTTTAGCGGGTTCGGGCCGGCGTGGCGCTTGCGCCACTCAATCCGAGGCCGCGTTGGTTTTTTATGGAAATTGCATATGCGCGTCAACGGACGATTTGGACCGGCGCTTCGTGCATCCTGGCGCTTGAAATTTCCCTGTTGTCACCCATTGAAATAGCAGATAGCTAATTCTCTCTATGATTGGGCAGCAACCTGATTTTCCATTGCGGCCCCGCCTGAAAGTTGCGGCCAGCACGCCTGCGGCCAGCGCGCATCCGCCAATCGGAATGAACCAAAGGGATATCTGCGAAATCGGCGAGATACCACCGATCGGGCAGGTTCCCAAACACATGTACGCCCAGGTCATCCGCCGCGACCGCTATGGGCATCCGAGGCAGGCGTTCAAGATCGAAAAAATGCCGGTGCCCAGCATCAAGCCCGACGAGGTGCTGGTGTACGTGATGGCGGCCGGAATCAACTTCAACAATGTGTGGGCAGCGCTGGGATCGCCGCTGGACGTCATCGCCGCGCGCCAGAAGGCAAAATACGACCACGCCGACTTCCATATCGGGGGCAGCGATGCGTCGGGAATCGTCTATGCGATCGGCAGCGATGTGAAAAACGTGAAGGTCGGCGATCGCGTCGTCATCCACTGCGGCGTGTGGGAGCCGGATTGCCCGGCAGTGCGTAGGGGCGAGGACCCCATGTACGACCCCTCCTTCAAGATTTGGGGGTTCGAAACCAACTGGGGCAGTTTCGCACAGTTCACCCGCGTCCAGGCGCATCAGTGCATGCCCAAGGCCAAACACCTCACCTGGGAGGAGGCCGCAGGACCGACGCTGGTCGGCGCGACCGCGTTCCGGATGCTGATGGGATGGCCGCCGAACACGGTCCGGCGCAGCGACGTCGTCCTGATCTGGGGAGCATCGGGCGGCTTGGGCTGCATGGCGATCCAAATCGTCAGGGCCGAGGGTGGCATTCCGGTGGGAGTGGTCGGTGAAGATCGCAAGGCGGACTTCTGCATCCGGCTCGGCGCCGCGGGCTGCATCAACCGGAAGAAATTCAACCACTGGGGGATGATGCCGCACTGGAAGGACACCGAGAATTACAACAAGTGGGCAGCCGAATGCCGCAGGTTCGGCCAGGCAATCTGGGAGGTCGTCGGCGAGCGCAAAAACCCGCGCATCGTGTTCGAGCATCCTGGCGAAGACACGATCCCGACTTCGGTTTTCGTATGCGATACGGGCGGGATGGTCGTGATTTGCGCGGGCACCACCGGTTATAACGCGGTGGCCGACTTGCGCTACCTCTGGATGCGCCAGAAGCGATTGCAGGGCTCGCACTTCGCCAACGATGAGCAGGCATACGCGTTCAACGATCTCGTCGTCGCCGGGAAAATCGATCCCTGCCTCGCCAAGACCTATCGATTCGACGAGATCGCGGAATGCCATCAGGCGATGGCGGAGAATCGCGCACCCGAGGGAAAGATGGTGGCGCTGGTTGGCGCGCCGCGCATCGGGATGACCGATCTCGATCCCTAATCCGCGGCTCCGGCGCGCAAGCCGCCGCCATTCACCTGGCTCGACGCGCGCCCTCCCGCCCGCAAGCCTCGATCAATTGCCGGTATCTTCGAAGACGCCCGCGTCGGGTGCGTAGTTCTCGAAGCGAGTGTACTGGCTCAAGTAGGTGAGCTTCGCGACGTCGGTGGGGCCGTTGCGCTGCTTGGCGATTATCACCTCGGCAACGCCGGCTTCCTTGCTGTCGCGATGGTACATCTCGTCGCGGTAGATGAATGCGATCACGTCGGCATCCTGCTCGAGCGCGCCCGACTCGCGAAGGTCGGCGAGCAGCGGGCGGCGGTCGGGCCGCGTCTCGACCTGGCGATTGAGCTGCGACAGCGCGACCACCGGCACCTTGAGTTCCTTGGCGAGCGCCTTCATCGAGCGCGAGATTTCCGCGATTTCCTTCTCGCGCGACTCGCCCGGCCGCGCCGCGCGCATCAACTGAAGATAATCGATTATCACGAGGCCCAGGTTGCTGGCGCGCTCGCGCTTGAGGCGCCGGCACTTGGCCTTCAACTGGATCGGCGTGATGTCGGACGAGTCGTCGATATACATGTTCGCTTCCGAAAGCCGCGCCGCCGCCTGCGCGAGCCTGGGAAAATCGCGCTCGCCCAGGTAGCCCGCGCGCGCCCGCGCACTGTCCACCCGCGCCTCGGAGCACAGCAGCCGCAGCACGAGCTGCTCCTTCGACATCTCGAGCGAGAAGAACGCCACTCCCAGGCGCGGCTCCGCTTCGACCGCGGCGTGCGCCGCGATGTTGAGTGCGAGCGCCGTCTTTCCCATCGATGGGCGCGCCGCGATGATCACCAGGTCGGACGGCTGGAGGCCGGCCGTTATGCGGTCGAGATCGACGAACCCGGTCGGAACGCCGGTGACGAGTTCCTTGCGCTCGTAGAGCCGCTCGATGAGCTTGAGGGAGTCGCGCGTCAGCTCCGGCATCGTGTGGAACGCCGGGCGGATGCGCTGCTCGGAGATTTCGAAGACGCGATGCTCGGCCTCGTCGAGGAACTCATCGACGTTGGCCGGCTGATCGTATGCGCCGGAGGCGATCTGGGTCGCCACCGAGGCGAGGCTTCGCAGCACGGCCTTCTCGCGCACGATTCGCGCGTAATGCGCCACGTTGGCCGCAGTCGGCACGAGCGCGGTCAGCTCCGCGATGTACGCTGCGCCGCCGATCGTCTCGAGCACGCCCCTGGTGCGCAGCGCATCCGTGAGCGTGATCGCATCCACCGGCTGGCTTCGGTCGGTGATCTCGACCATCACGCGGAAGATCTCGCGATGAGCCTCGCGGTAGAAATCCTCCGTGGCCAGGATTTCCAGCGCCTGGTTGATCGCGTCGTTGTCGAGCAGGATCGCTCCCAGCACCGACTGCTCGGCCTCTATGTTCTGCGGGGGAACGCGCCTTAGGATATCGTCCGCACCGTCCGCCACTTTGCCACCACCCTCAAGATGTGCGCGAAGGTCGCTGGATAAAAGATTATCGGCTTCTGGGCTGCACGCTCAAGCCATAACAATCGATTGGCCGATATTTTTCTTCACATCGCGCCAACAGGCCATCCACAGCTATCGTCGCCGCGGGCGTCTGCGCGCCAGGATCGGCCCCAGCGCGACCCCGAACAGGAATCCGCCGACGTGCGCCCACCATGCGACCCCGCCCACCAGCGCGCCGCGGGTTTCGGTCTGAAGCCCGGCGTAGAGTTGCACCGCAAACCACAGGAGCAGGTACAGCACCGCGGGAATCTCGACGATCTGAATGAAAATGAAGATCGGAAGCAAGGTCAGGATTCGCCCGCGCGGGTAGAGGATGAAATACGCGCCGAGAACGCCTGCGATCGCGCCCGATGCGCCGATGACCGGGATTGGCGACGTGGGCGCCATCGCGATCGTCGCGAGTCCCGCAGCAATTCCCGACGCCGCATAGAAGCACAGATAGCGAAGCGATCCCATCCGGTACTCGACCGCAGCGCCGAAGATGAAGAGATAGAGCATGTTGCCGGCGATATGGGGAAATCCGGCATGGACGAACAGCGAACTGAGGAGCGTCGCCGGCGGCCACAGCCCGCCGCCGGCCATCGGGAATTGCTCCGGCGGTACCGCGCCGCTCCAGCCCGCGACCACCGCCGGCACCATCGCGAATCGCGCGATGAAGCCCTCGACGCGAGGCCCCAGCGACAACTCATGGATGAAGACCGCCACGTTCGCCGCAAGCAATCCGGCGTTCACCGGCGTAAGGCGGCGCGGTGCCGCGCTGTCGCGCAGGGGGATCATGTTGGAACAGCCAAGGTTGGTCCGTATAGTACCGGCGGGCGTGGCCGCCGCGCGAGATGGCGCGCTTGAGCGCGGAGCGCTTGTGTGAGACAAAATCGCCGGATGTGCGAATCGTGGCCCCGGGCTGCGCGCGAAATCGTCCAGCGGGCGCCGACCGGCCCGGCCGCGCGCATTCCGGTCAGGAGGTAACGTTATGGAAGTCGTCTCGCAGGAAATAACGGTACAGACGGGAAGCGAGAAGATGCCGGCCCATCTGGCGCGTCCCGCCTCGGGCGGCCCCTACCCCGCTTTGGTCGTCGTGATGGAGGCGTTTGGCCTCAACGACCACATCAAGAGCATCACCGACCGGTTCGCCGCCGAGGGCTTCGTGGCGCTCGCGCCGAACCTCTATTTCCGCCAGCCCGACAACGTCGTCGCTTACACCGATATGCCGGCCGTGATGCGGTTGATGAGTTCGCTCAACGACGAGCAGGTCGTCAAGGACATGACCGCAGCGATCGATCATCTGAAGGCGGTCAAAGAGGCGAAACCGGCAGTTGGCACGGTCGGATTCTGCATGGGCGGACGCGTCGCGTTTCTGACCGCGTGCCGCAACGGCGACGTCAAGGCGGCCGCTCCATTTTACGGCGGCGGGATGGTCACATCGCGGCAGCCCGGCGCGAAGGCGCCGATCGATTACGTCGATGGGCTAAAGGCGCCGGTGCTCGCATTCTTCGGCGGCAAGGATGCGTTCATCCCGATCGCAGAGGTGGATAAGTTCCGCGATGCGCTCAAGAAGGCGGGCAAGTCCGCGGAGGTCGTATTCTACGCGGATGCGGATCACGGGTTCATGTGCGACGATCGCCAGTCGCATCATCCGCAGCACGCCAAAGAGGCGTTCGCGAAGGCCGTCGCGTTCTTTAAGCAGCACCTCGGCTGAGCCGAGCCGCGTCCGGGCGGGCGCAAGTCGCCGCGCGGGGTCGAATCATTCCTGCCACGGATTGCCGTAGCGATCGCGCACGGCGACCTCGCTTACGGGACGCCGATTGACCGGCCCGAACTTGCCCACCGGATATCCGATCGGCATCAGTGCGTAAGTCTGCACCTCGGGCGGCAATCCGAGTATGGCCTTCACCTCGTCCTCGAAGAACATGTGGACCGTGGTCAGCACGGTGCCGAGTCCGTACGCGCGGCAAGCGAGGATGATGTTCTGCACGGCCGGATAGATGCTGGAGCCCGCGCTTCGCGCCGTCCCGCGCATCGCGGCCCGCGCCTCGGGGCGCAGATTCGGCGGCTCAGGCGTCTCGACCCGCTTGAGACAGGGAAGGAGAAGCACGGGAGCATCGCCCATGTGATCGACGAGATAGGTCGAGGAGGCGAGGAGCCTGCGGTAGGCCTCTTCGCTCATGTGCGGCGGGCGAGTGCGTGTCGTGTAGAGCTGCCGCACAATCGTGCCGGCCTTCTTGTAGATCTCGCCGAGCTTGCGGCGCTGCTCCGCATCCTTAACGACTACGAACAGCCAGGTCTGCTGGTTGCTGCCCGACGGCGCGCGAATCGCCGCGTCGAGGACTTTGGTCAGGACTTCGTCCGGCACCGGGTCCGGCTTGAAACGCCTGAGCGACCGCGCACTGTAAATCGCATCGAAGAGTCCGATCTCGGCCATATCACTTCCCCTGTCGAACCTGATTGCGGCAAGCGTGCAACGCGCTCCCAAGAGAGCGGTCCGATCCTCGTAGCATGCGCCGCCGCGCAGTCACAACGGGGATAATCAGTCAGAAAAAGGGGAGAAGGACCCGCAGGCGGCCTCAGTCGAGGCGGATGATCTTGTGCTTGATCGCGTAGCGGACCAGCGCGGCGGTCGTGCGAAGATTCAACTTCTGCTTGAGGTTTTCGCGATGGACCTGCGCGGTCTTCGGGCTGATGCCGAGCCGCTGCGCGATGTCCTTGGCGGTTGCGCCCTCGCCGATGAGCCGCAGCACCGCGCGCTCGCGGCGGGTCAGGCGCGACCCTAAAGCGCCCTCGCCTTGCGGCGGCCGATGGAGGCGCGAAAATACCGCCGGCGCGATCGACGGACTCAAGTAGCGCCGCCCGGCGTGCACCGCGCGCACCGCATTCAATAATTCCTGGGCCGCATCGGTCTTGACCAGGTATCCGGCCGCGTTCGCCTCGCCGAGCGCCTCGATCACGTATTCCTCGTCGTCGTATTGGCTGAGGATGAGCAGCTTCGATGCGGGCGCCTGGCGTGCGATGCGATGCGCCGCGGCAAGCCCGCCAATCCCCGGCATCCCGACGTCGAGTATCACCACGTGCGGCTTGAGCTGCGCCGCAAGCGCGACTGCGGTCTCGCCGCTCGCCGCCTCTCCGATCACCTCGCACTCGGGCTCCAGGACTGCACGCAGCGCATCGCGAAGGATGCGGTGATCGTCGGCAAGGAGAATCCGGATGCGATGCGGCGTTTCGATCATTCGGGCTCCGGAATTTCGGCGGTGAGCGCGGTGCCGCGGGGATTCGACTCGACGCCAAGCCGGCCACCCATCAGTTCGAGCCGCTCCGCGAGCCCTTTGAGTCCCATGCCGCCGGCGGCCGCGCGCGCCATTCCGCGGCCGTTGTCGCTGATCGAAAGCCGGACCGAGCCGGCGCGCCGCTCGATCGCCACATCGACGGCGGATGCGCTCGAATGGCGAATCACGTTGGAGAATGCCTCGCGGGCGACCTGGTAGCACAGCTCCTGGACCGGCCGCGAGATTTTGTTCGCACCGGCGCGCCGCACCAGCCGCGCGGCGATTCCCGCCGCCTTAAGCCGCTTGAATTCGCCCGCAATCGCGTCGAGCAAGGTCGCGCGCCCGAGCGTGGCGGGACGAAGCTCGCGCGTGCGGCTTCTCAACTCCTCTTCGAGCCTGCCGAAAATCGCGCGCGCTTCGTCGCGGCCGCCCTCGAGCGCGATCTGCGCCGCGGCCAGCAATTGCGCCTGATCATCGTGGAGGTCGCGCGCGATTCGCGCGCGCTCCTCATCGATCGCCCGAAACATCCTGAGCGCCAGCCGCTGCACCAGCGCGCGGTGGCGCGCGAGATCGTCCTCGGCCGTCCACGCCCGGACGAGCGGGCCGATGCCCGCCGCGATCGCCTCCGCCTTTGCGCGCGCCTCGGCGGCAATTGCGCGCCGCGATGCGAGCGCGATCGCGCCGCGGTCGAAGGGAATCGCGATCCACGGCCGTCGAAACACGCGATCCTCGGCGAAAGATCGGGCCGGGCCGCCGGCCGGATCGCACTCGATAGCCCGGCCGCTTCGGAAGCTCTCTGCGATCGCGCCCGCGGAGGCAAGATTCGAAGGTGTCGCGATGCCGGGCGAACCCGCGGCAATCGCCAACTGGCCATCGCGAACCGCCGCCACGATCCATCCGTCGCACCCGCACGCACCGGCGATCGCTGCGCCCAGCAGCGCGAAGCAATCGCGGCTGCCCGCCCGCGCAAGCGTCTTAATCACGCCATCGGCCTCGATGCGCGCGCGCTCGGCCGCGCTCGCCGCGGAGCCAACCTCCGCGAGTCTTGCCAGGGCGTCGGTCGCGCGGTTTCTCCAAAAGGCGCGCGACGATTCCGCACCGCTGGCGGAAACCGCGGCCAGCGCCGCCCGCCCAAGGATTTGAAGCGATGCTTTAATTTCGGATTCCCGCCGGCCGGCAGGAACAATCAACGCGGCGCGGACCGTGCAGCCGCCATCGGCGAAGGACGCCGCGCAGATTTCCGCCCGCTCCCCGGTGAGCGCGGCTGCGCTCGAGATTGCCGCAAGATCATCACGGGCGAGAATTATCTCGCCGACGCCATCGTCCGCGACCGTCCCGGCGAATGCGCTCGCCTGCGCCGCCGCGTGCGCATCGAGCGCCCGCAGGGCCGTCCTCGCCGCAGCGTCGGATGCCGATGCGTTGGCGGTGCTGCGAACCTCGCCCGCGGCGTTTCCGGTCTGCCAGTCGATGATGCAGAGAGTGGCGGAGAGCGAAGTGCGAGCTGAGTCCGCAAGCTGCGTCAGGCGCGCGTGAAGCTCCGCGCCCTGCGCGTCGCGGCCCGCGGCGGTCGCCGCCGGTTGCGTGAATGCGCCAGCATCACTCACGCGGTCCCCCCTTTCATGCGCCGCCGGGTCCTGGCGGCGCTAATGCTGTGTCGGGCCGGGCGGCTGTCCGAGCTCCCGCCCGAGCGCCTCCATTTCCGCGCCGAACCTGGTCCAGTCCCCCGCCTTGAGCGCATCGAGCGCGCGGTTGTAATGAGCCGACGCGCCCGCCAGACCGCCCGCCGCAGGCGGCGGGACTAAAACTGGTGCGGGTGCAGCGGCGGGCTGCGCAGGAGCAGCAGCCGCCGTGATCGTCGCCGGAGGCGCGGCACCGCCCGGGAACAGGCCCTCCAGCGCCGATTGAAGCGTGTCGCCCATCACGGTCCGATCGCTGTACGACGCGATCACCCGCTGCATCTCGGGAAGCTGCCCGTTCTCCGCCCGGATGTAGAGCGGCTCGACGTAGAGCAGCGAATCCTGGATCGGGATCACGAGCAGATTGCCGAGCAGGACCTTCGACCCCATCTGGTTCCACAGCGACAACTGGCGCGAGATGTCCGGACTCTGATTGATGCGCGCCTGGATCTGGTACGGCCCGTAGAAGAGCCGGTCCTTCGAGAATGAGAACTCGAACAGGTGCCCGTAGTCGGAGCCATCGCAGCGCGCCGCGAGCCACGAGATCATGTTGTCGCGTCCCGACGGCACCATCGGCAGCATCAGGATGTACTCCTCGTGCGGCTCGTCCGGCAGGCGCATCACCACGTAATAGGGCTGCATCTGCACCGTCTGCCCGCTGTAGTTCTCACGCGGGAAGCCCCACAGGTCCTCGCGATTGTAGAACACCTGCGGGTCGGTCATGTGGTAAGTGCGATAGACATCGGCCTGCACGAGAAAGAAATCCTCGGGATAGCGGATGTGCGCGCGGATGTCGGCCGGCATCTCGGAGAGCGGCTTGAACAGCACCGGGAAAATTTTCTGCCAGGTGCGGATGATCGGATCGTCGGGGTCGGCGACGAAAAAATCGGTCGTGCCATCGACGGCGTCGATCACCACTTTCACGCTGTTGCGCATGTAGTTGATCACGGACGGGGTGTCGCTGGAGAACTGGTATGAATTGCGCTGCGAGTACGGGTAATGGTCGCTGGCGGTATAGGCGTCCTGGATCCAGATGATCCGCCCGTCGTGGATGACCGGGTACGGATCGTGATCGAGGGTGAGAAACGGCGCGAGCGTTGAGACCCGGTCCGACAGGTTGCGCCGGAACATGATCCGGGTCTTCGGCACGATGTTGTCGGTGACGAGCAGGTTGATGTCCTTGTAGTAGTAGCTGAACAGCAGGCGGCGCCACAGCCCGGCGATCGGAACGCCGCCCTTTCCCGTGTAGAAGGAGAACGCGTTCTCGGCGCCGCGAGGATAGTCGAACTCGGGCGTCGCCGAATTGACCAGGCAATAGTTGTCGCGCTCCCCTCCGAAATAAATCGCGGGCTGCGTGATCTTGAGACCCACGTCGGACTGCGGCGGGATGTCCTTGATGTAAAAGATTGGCAGGCCCTCGGCATCTTTCGCATTCACCGGGCTCATCGTGATTCCGGCGCCGTGGGTGAACTTGAGATGCGCATTGACCCAGGTCTGCGCATTTTCGGGGAGCGCATCGACGTTCATCTCGCGCGCGGACAACATCACCTCGGTGTATTTGCCGCCGATCAGATACCGGTCGATATCGACGTCGCGAAAATCGTAGTAGAGGCGGATTTCCTGGAGCTGGCGGTAAGTCGCGATAAGCGGACGCGGATCCCACAGCCGGATGTTGTCGACGGTGGGGGAGTCCTCCTTCATCGCGGCAAGCGTGAGCGTGCCCCGTCCGGCAAAGGGCTTCACATCCACGCCGTCAAGCTGGTACGCGTGACGCGTCATCGCGATGTTCCGCTCGAGATAGGGACGCTCGACGTGCAACTCGTCGGGCTTGACCCACAGCCGCTCGACAATCGGCTGAATCAGATTCAGCACGAGCGCCGGGCCAAATACCGCCACCGCGGCTATTACCGGGCGGCGGACCGCTCCCTCGGTGACGTTCGAGAAACACAGCACCGCCGCGCCGACCGCCAGCACGGCCAGCAGCCAGAGTCCCGGCTGCCATAGAATCCGATCGACATAGCGAAGGCCGAACACGACGCCATTGGTATGCAGCAGGAGTCCGAACCGGGCGAGCCAGTAATTCATCGCGCGGTGGAGGAAGAACATCCCCAGCAGCACCGACAGATGCCCGGCGGCGGCGGGTGAGATTTGCGGCGGCGATTCGCGAAAATCGATCGAGCCGCGCGCCCAGTACACCCCCGCCGCAACCGCCGCGGCAAGGAAAATGATCAGCATCAGCAAATCGCGCAGGTCCTCGAGCAGAGGCAGGGTGAAGAGGTAGAACCCGACGTCGTTTCCGAACGCGGGCTCCGTGATGCCGAAGGGTACGCGGTAGATCGCCTTGAGGTAGATATCCCACCCGCCCGCCTCGCCCTGCGCGACGAAAATCGCCAGCGCCGCCGAGACGGCGGCCACCAGCAGCCGCCAGGGCACGCGCTCGCCGAGCGCGCGGATGAGTTCGGGCAGATTCACCTCGGTCATCTCGTCGGGACGGCGCACGACGTGGAGCCGTTCGCGATCGTGGCTCAATGCCACCGCCGCAAGTCCGCTTGCGGCAATCGCGATGAATGCGACGAGCCAGACCGCGGCGAAAATCGCGACCTCGGCGCCGATTACCGTCGCGAACACGTGGCCGTAACCCAGCGACCGGAACCAAAGGAGATCCACGAAGAACTGATCGGCCAGGCCCAGCACCAGCAAAGCGACGACAACGATCGCCGCCAGGCCAATCACGATGAATCGCGGTCGCATCAGCGTGCTTGCTTACGCGCCCCGCGCGATCCGGCTCACGTGCTCGCGCACCACGTGCGGCGGGCAGAGCCAGACGAAGAGCTTGAGCGCAAGGAAGCCGACCAGCAGCCAGTCCAGTTCGCCGATCACCGGGATGAAGTCGAGCTCGAGCGCCGGCGGCGTCAGCATCAGGAGGACCGCCAGCAGGGGAACCAGTTTGGCGAGAATTCCCACCCGTGCATCGGTCATCAGGGCGAAGAAGACGCGGACGAACTGCGGCAGGTAAACGGCCATCCGGCCAAGCTTTACCGGCGAGAGCAATTGCATCCGCAATAACGATCGGAACATCAGGGGGCTCCCCTATGTGAGTTACACTAGCACAGCGCCGCGGCCAAGGTCTCACCTCCGGCGGCGGCCTGTGGGCGCGGTTTTCTGTTAAGATGCGATCAGGCAGGGGAGGAGGACGGCGGATTGAAACGGCACATGCCCCTGGGTGACTTCCTGATCGCCTATCTCGGCAAGATCAGGGTCGATCACATTTTCGGAATCCCGGGCGACCTCGCGCTGAAGCTGTTCTTCGCGCTGGGCCGCAAGCACGGGATGAAAGTCGTGACGCTGTCGCACGAGCCGGGGGTCGGCTTCGCCGCCGACGGCTACGCGCGCGCGACCGGCCGGATCGGGGTCATTTGCGTGACCTACGGCGCAGGCGGCCACAACACGGTGAATCCGGTGGCGGGATCGTTCTCGGAGCGGGTGCCGCTGCTTATCTTCTCGGGCGGACCCGGCGAGGAGGAGCGCAAGCTCGGCACGCTCATCCATCACCAGGCGCGCGAGATCGAATCGCAGCATCGCATCTTCCAGGAGGTCACCTGCGCATCGCGCGTGATCACCGATCCGCGGCGCGCTGCGCAGGATCTCCACGAGGTGGTGCGCGCGGTGTGGGCGGAACAGCGCCCCGGCTACATCGAGATCCACCGCGACATGGTCGATCGCGAAATCGAGGTGCCCGCCGAGATCATCGAATGGGACGGCCGCCTGCATTTTCGCGAGTCGGATGCGCGCAAGGTCGAGGAAGCCGCGATCGAAACCGCACGCATGTTCAACGAGAGCCGCCACCCGGTGCTGATCGCGGGAATCAAAATCCATCGCTACCGGGCATCGCAACTTCTGATCGAGCTGGCCGAGAGGATGGGCGCGCCGGTGTGTACGACGGTCCTGGGCAAGGGCGCCTTTCCGATGGACCATCCGCTCCATATGGGCGTCCACATCGGACCGATAAGCCCGCGGCCGATCGTCGCGCGGATGGATGAGGCCGACTTCGTGCTCAACCTCGGATGTCTCAAGACCGACATGAATTTCGGCAACCGGCCGCCGCGCGTGATCCAGGGCCGGACGGTTTGGGCGGTCGATCGCAAGGTGGACGTGAAATACCACACGTACACCGACGTCGAGGTGCGCGACTTCGTGCGCGCGCTGCTCAGGCAGGATTTGCGCCATCATCAGGAGAAAGTCGAGTACGCGGACAATCTCCCTAAGCGCCCGGCGCGCGCCGACAATCGGATCCGCGTGAGCGATATGCTCGCGGCGGTGAACGAGTTCCTGGCGGAGCATCCGCGCTATGCGGTCGTCGCAGAGTCGGGCGACATGCTGTTCGGCGGGCTCGACGTGCGCGTGCCGCACGGCGGAACCTACCTCGCGCAGGGGTTTTACGCATCGATGGGCTTTGCGGTGCCGGCCGCATTGGGCTTGCAGTGCGGGAGCGGGCTTAGGCCGCTGGTGCTGTGCGGCGACGGCGGATTTCAAATGACCGGGCCGGAGATTTCGCACGCGCCGGTGCTCGGCCTCAATCCGATCGTGGTGATCGTGAACAACGGCGGATGGGGCATCTTCCGGCCGATCGCCGAGCGGCGCGACCTGCTCGACATTCCGCCGTGGCCGTATGCGCAGCTTGGACGCGATTGGGGCGGCGCCGGCTTCGAGCCGCGCACGCTGTCGGATTTCAAACGCGCGCTGGCCGATGCGCACAAGGCCAACACATTTTCGATAATCGACGCGCGAGTCGGCCGCGACGATCTCTCGCCTGTCACGGTGAAGTACATCAAGGCGGCGGCAAGACGCTCGGAAGCTCCGCGCGAGCGTGCCGGCCGATCATAAAGGAAAAATGAGCGCTGAAATCGAAAAATTCCGGGCGCAAGCGCAGCGCTTCCGATGGGAGACGCCCGAGTACTTCAACTTCGGCGCAATCATCGATGAGTACGCCACGGATCCCGGCGCCGTCGCGCTGCTGTGGGAAGACCAGGACCACAATCGCGCGCGGCTTACCTTCGCTGACATCCGCGCGCAGTCGAACCGGATCGCGAACGTGCTCGAATCGATCGGAGTGAGGCGCGGCGACGCGATCCTGATCGTCCTGCCGCGCATCTCGCTCTGGCAGGCGGCCTATATCGCCGCGCTCAAGATGGGTGCGGTCGCGATCCCGTGCACCGCAATGCTGCGGGAGAAGGACCTCGTCTATCGCGCGAACCATTCGGGCGCCCGCGCGATCATCGCCGGCATCGAGAGCGCCTCAATGATCGGCGATCTGATGAACCAGTGCCCCGGCATCCGCCATTACCTGCTCGCGGGCAGCACGCGCACGGGATGGACCTCGCTGCTGGAGGCGATGCAGCAGGCCTCGCCCAATTACACGCCGGCCAGAACGCGCGCGAGCGATCCTGCGATCTGCTACTACACGTCGGGAACGACGAAAGACCCCAAGGCCGTCCTCCATAGCCACGCTTACGGATGGAGCCATCAATATACCGGGCGCGATTGGCTTGGGCTCAGGCGCGGCGAGGTGCACTGGACCACATCCGACACCGGATGGGCCAAGGCGGCTTACGGGGTTCTGTTCGGTCCATGGATGAACGGGGCCGCGACGTTCATGTACAACGGGCGCTTCGAGCCAAAAAAGGAACTCGAGCTCCTCGGGCGCTACCGGATCGCAACATTTTGCGCGCCGCCAACCGAGTATCGGATGCTCGTCAAGGAGGACCTTGCGCCCTATTCGTTTCCGAAGCTTCGTCACTGCACCGGCGCGGGCGAGCCGCTAAATCCGGAAGTGATCGAGATTTGGAGCAAGCAGTTCGGGCTTACGATTCACGACGGCTACGGCCAGACCGAGACGATCATCCTCGCGGCGAATCTGCCCGGGATGGAGGTGAAGCCGGGATCGATGGGGCTGCCGTTCCCGGGCCATGACGTGCGCATCGTCGGCGAGGACTTAAGCGAGACGCGCGACGGCGAGGTCGGCCAGATCGCGCTGCGCGTGAAGCCCGACCGTCCACCATCGCTGTTCCTCGAATACTGGAAGGACCCGGCCGAGACCGCTGCAGTATTCCAGGGCGAATACTACCTGACCGGCGACCACGGCACCCGCGATTCGGATGGATACCTGTGGTTCGTCGGGCGCGCCGATGACGTGATCATCTCGGCCGGCTACCGCATCGGTCCCTTCGAGGTCGAGAGCGCATTGCTCGAACATCCCGCGGTGATGGAATCGGCGGTGGTCGCAAGCCCCGACCCGGACCGCGGCGCGATCGTGAAGGCATTCGTGAAGCTCAAGCCCGGGGCGGAGCCCGGGGAAACGCTGGCGACCGAGCTCAAGGAGCACGTCAAGCGCGTCACGGCGCCGTACAAATATCCCCGCGAGATCGAGTTCGTCGAGGAATTGCCCAAGACCATAAGCGGCAAGATCCGCCGCGTCGAGTTGCGCCGGCGCGAGGAAGACCGCAAGCGCACGCGCTGAGTGCGCGGCGCGCTCGGACTGAGCGCGCCACCGGGGCCGCGCCGGTTAGGCTTGAATACTATGCGCGGGGATGCGGAGCCGCGCCGAGCCGCTAAGGCGCCGGGGCCGGCATCGCCGGAGGGCTGCCGCCGGTCTTCAGCGCCAGGATGCGATGCAGCTCGGGCCGAAGCATCAGCGCGCCCACCGCGCGTGACATCGCAACCGACAGCGACTCCGCAGGCTCCGTTTCCAGCGGCAGGAAAACTTCCTTGGCGACAGGAGCAGGCGGCTCCTCTTCGGTCCCGATCATCTCGCCCTGATAGAGCGGCGTTTCCGCGGGCGACAGCAGCGTGAACTTCAGCCTGATCAGCGACTTCATCGTGAAGTATTGGCCGTGCAGGGTTTGCTCGCTGCCGAAGCGCTTGTTCGTCTCGACGGCCTCGATCTCGGTCGCAAGGACAAAGTCGGGCGGGGGCTGCGACTTGGCGCCGGGAGCGGCCGCGCCGGACGGGACGGGCCTTAGTCCCGCGCCGACGAGCGCGCGCGCGACCGATGCCGTCACGATGCCGCCGAGATGGTGGACGTAGAGGTATCGCTCGACCCCTCCGTTGGCGGTGTAAATTGCGCCGACCGTGAAACGGCCGTCCGCATACTTTCCTGCCGCAGGAGCCACGGCGATCCTGCGCGCATCGAAGATATGTTCGGAGCCGGGAACGATTCCGCGGAGGAAATGGACGCGAAGGCGCTTCGCCGGCTTGCATCCGGCCGCGCACATCGCAAGCAGTGCGAGCGCGAGCAGCGCCGCGCGCCTATGATCCCGCCGAGTTCGCAGGCTCACGTTTCCCACGCCACCAGAAGAGGACGACCACGAGCAAGACCACGAATGCACCCAGCGCCACCCATCGCGACGCGGCATGGGTCAGACGCGCGACGCGGTAAATCTCGCCACCCACGAGATATCCAACCGTCACGATTACCGAGCACCATACCAACGCGCCGAGCACGTTCCAGCCGAGGAACCTCCAAAATCGCATTCCCGCGGCGCCAGCCATCGGACCCGCCATGAAGCGCACGCCCGCGATGAACCGGGCCATGAACACGGCCTTGTTGCCGTGGGTTTCGAAGAAGTCCTGAAGCCGGTCGTAGCGATCGCGGGCAAAATCGAAATTCGAGGCCAACCGCGCCAGCACCCGCTGGCCGCCCGTGCGTCCGATGATGAAGCCGCAGCAATCGCCGGTGACCGCGCTCGCGATCACAACCACATAGACCACGCGCAGGTCGAGTATCTCGCGCCCAGCCAGGAATCCGGCCGCAAGCATCACCGTCTCTTCGGGTACCGGGATACCGAGATTACCGATGAATACGCAGATAAAGATGCCGAGATAGCCCCAGGTCGCAAGCCATGCCGCGATATTCTCTGGTTTTAGGAATTCGTGCATTCGACTTTGCGCCCGTTATTCGCCGAGCTCGCTGCCCCGGCGACCTGGACAGTTCTACCTTGCCCGAAGCGCGATGGGAACTTAAGAGGTGTGGATAAGTCGGCTTCGATGCTTCCGATGCGGTCTGAGCACCGAAAAAGAGAGTTAATCGCGACTCAACAGGTAGGCCTCGACTCGCGCCGGGCAATCCCAAGCGCGATCGCCAAAGTGGCGATGCTGGCGAGCGCGCCCACCAGCATTGAGTAGTCGCGATACGCAAGCTTGAGATGCTGCCTTCCGGCCGGGATTCGCACACCGATCAGGCCGTCATGGTCGACCGCCACGCCCTGCCCCGCGGCCACGCGCCACCAGCGGCTATAGTTCTGATTGACGATGATCTCCGAGGCCGACGGCACATCGACATCGTAGGTGATCGCGTTGGGGGACCATTGCGCCAGATTGATTGCGCCGGGACCGGCCAGATACTGCTCGCCGCGATAGCCCGGGTCGCCCGCGCCGGCGACGTTGGTATTCCATTGGGTGTAATCGTAGCAATCGACCACGCCTGTGTTCTCCATCGCCGAGACCAACATATTGCCGTTACCTGATCCATGGCGAATCTGATGAAACACTGCGGCCGCTGGTCGAGGATTCGCCGGGTACTGAAGCAGAGTATCGAGACTCGGTGGTCCTACGAGCAGACAATCGACAGCCGCTATCACAATTATCGCCGCTGCGATCAGAGCACTCCACGGCCGCCATCGCGCGGAGAGCCAGTCGATTCCGAATCCCGCCATCACGCCGACGACCAGCGTAAACGCAACCAGGAACCGCGACGGAAGCCGCAGAGAAGAAACCAGGGGAAGCTTGTGCACCGCGGGCCATACCGAGAACGGCTCAGCGTCGCCCCGCGCAAGAAGAATGAGGAGCGTCCCCGCGATTATCCATGGCGCCGCCCGCCGCGGTCTCATCACACCCAGTGCAGCCGGCAGCGCGAAGATTCCAATGTAAGCGCCGCCTTCCCAGAAACCCCATCCGTTCGGCAGACCGCGAAACAGCTCCTGCCGGCGCGAGAACATCGCGATGAGCAGTACCGGAGGATTATCCACTTCGATGTCGGCCGTGGGCCGAGGATATTGCAGGCTCAGCAGGAAAGCCGGCACCAGCCGCACCATCGAGAAACCCACCGTGAAAAGCGCGACCGCGCCGAGAATCCAGACCGGCTTCGGGCTTTGCCGCACGCACGCATCACCGAGGAGCACCGCCGCAATCGCAACCGCGGTCACCATCAACGGGTTTGGGCCGTTGCCAAGAAAAATCAGGGCGAGCACCGCACCCGCCAATGCCGCGTATCGGAACGCGTACCGATCTGCCGCCATCCACGCGGCTGCAAACGCCCACGGCGCCCAGGTGAACTCCAAAGCCATCAAGTGGCCCGCGGCGATTTTCAGGTAGAACCACGAACTCGCGGCGAAAACCGTTGCGACGGTGAGCGCGCCCAGCGGCCGGATCTTCAGCACCCGCCCCAGTACGTAGCCGCCCGCCCACGCCACGGCCAGACGTACGATGACCTCAAGATGCGCTCCCAGGAAGGGTCCAAATATCAGCGGCAACAGAAAAAACGGCATGGAGATGTGCGCTTGCAGGTTCGCAAACATCGGCATCCCACCGCACTTGTACGGATTCCACAGTGGCAATTGGTGATACTTCAGGATCGTCCGGCAAGCCACCCACAGGAATTCGAGACTGAGGTCCCAGTCCATCATCGTGCCCGGCGTGGAGAGATTGCCGAGCAGCGGCCAACAGAAGACGATCGCGAATGCGATCGCGCCGAGCGGAACCAGAAATCGTTCGTCGCGCGTGAAACGGGGAAGGCGATCGAAAATCATCATTTCACGCAGTCCCGACTGGAGCCGAGGATGCTCACGGGGCGACGCCGCTTCCCGATTCAGCCGAACCCGCGCTGTCCGCCGCGCGATGCGGCCGGCGCAGCGCAATCACGATTGCGAGGGCGAGCAGAAGCACCCCAAGCGGCCAGCGGCGCAGGCGCGCCGGGGAGCGCGGCGAGTTCACCCGCGCGAGATCGCTTCGGCGATAAAGGCGCAGCCACGTCTGGTCCATTATCAAATCGTAGCCGGGAGGCGGGTTCCCAAATCCGGCCGGCGCCGATATTTGCGACAGAACATACGGCGGCCGCGCCGCCATCGCGACGCCAAGTTCATTCATCCCGCGCACGCGGCTGCCGCCTTCCCACAAATTGTTCGGATCGTGCTGAATCTCCATCGGATCGTCGTTGATCCCGGTGAAGATCGAAAACTGCACGAGGCTCCAGGATGAAACATTCTCGCACAGGTGCAGGACGTGGGTCGCGGCCGTGATTCGTCCTGCCGCGATCTCGTCCTCGAGCACTTTCCAGAGCGCCATCTCCGGGTCCGCGAACGTCCAGCGGCGATCCGCGTGGCCCGCCCAGTAGCCATCGGCGGCGGTGCTCAGATTGAATGCCCACTGCTCGGTTATCGAGTGCTGAACCGAGTCGTAATCGACAGGATCTTTGATTTGGTGCCAGGGGTAAATCAGGATCACGAGCAACGCCAGCATCGTGAACGGCCGCGACCATCGATCGTACGCGAGCGCGAACAACAGTCCCGCCGGCAGCGTCAGGAAGTACGGGCACCAGTAATCCCACAACTTGATTCCGATATCCGACGCCATCATTCCGGCCGATGGGCTGTGCGAAATCGCGCGCAGGATGGGATCGAGATATTCACCCGCGATTCCGAACATGAGCGCAACCGCGCCGAGCGCCACGTATCGCATCGAGAGCGGCTCTTCGCTCCAGATAAGTCCGATCGCCGCCACCATCCCGCCAAAGCAGAACAGGAAAAGCAGCGGCAAATTGCCCGATATCTGAAGGAACAACGAGTATTCCTGGTAAGCGTGGCGATATAGGACCAGGAAGACGAACAGACCGATTAGGCCGGTGTTCAGGACCCGCAGTGCGCCGCCGTCCAAGCCTGATTTCGCCGGCATCATGAGCCGGACCCCACAAAGGACCAGCGCAACTCCGGCGATTTGGCAAAGCGGGAGCCCGGGATAGGCAACCACATGAACGGTTCCTACCGCGAACTCCGGCAATGCGATCAAAACTGCGCCCGCAAGCGCAATCGCGCTGGCGACGAAGCGCCGCCAGTCGCCCTCGGCGAGGCAGAAGAGTGCGCCGGCGCCGGCCACGATCAGCGCGAAGGCGCCGTCGATCGCGTGCGATGCGACCGCGGTGCCGAGCATCATCGCCCCTGCCGCCACGAGCAGCCGGCGTCCATCGCGATTCATGAAGAGCCCGAGCCCGAGGCCGACCAGCGCAAATGTCACCGCGGTCCCGCGCATCCCCTGCCCGCGGCGGAACAAACACGTGAAGAAGAGGAACAGCCCGGCGATCCCGCCGGCGGTGTCATTGAAAAGCGTCTTTCCCAGCCGGTACGCACCGAAGATCATCAGGGCCGCCATCGGGAGCATCGCCCCGCTCTCCGCCAGCACGGCAAGATGCGTGCGGCTCCCGAGCGCGAGCATCGCGTAGAACAATTCGAGCCCCGGCGTTTGCGCGTACGGCCCCCAGCATCCGTAGGGGTCGTTGTCGAACGGCAGATAGACGCGGAACGTCAGGATGCGCTGGACCGAGGAGGGATACGACAGCACATCCATGAACGGGACAACCGGCGATGCGAGCTGAAGCGGCAGATACGATACCGCGAGCAGCGCGACCGCGAGCGCCGCCAGCTTCTGCCCCGTGCTCGGCGCCGCAATCCTGATGCGCGGTGGATTGCGCCACAGCCATGCCGCACCAAGCGCGAGAAGCCCCCAAATCGTGGCCGTATTGAAAAGACCGATCGGCCCGAGCAGGTTTCCCAGCAGGAAAGCGATTACCCACACTCCGCCCGCGCCCACCAGCAGCGCATCGCTTTGCTCGATTTCGGGATCGATCCGAAGCGCGATTCCCGCGATCAGCGCCGCGCTCAACGCCCAAAACGACCATACCTTCGCCGCCGCCCATGCGGTCGATGCGAACACCTCGCGCACCCCGGCCAGCGCGTTCTCGAAGCTCAAGTGCGCCGGAAAATCGCGCAGGCGATGGATCGCGAGGAAAGTCACGAGCGCCACCACCGCCCAAACCGCAGTCCACTCGTAGTACTCGCGACGCGGCTTTGCGTTCATGCGTCCGTCCGCCAGGTCAAGACCGTCGCAATTCCCGCGATCATCGTGAGCGCGATCGCCAACTGCAAGCGCTCAGGACGGTATCGCAGGATGATGTGCTCGCGTCCCGCGGGGAGCGCGACCGAGAGCAATTGCGCGTGTACAAGCTCGCCCGGAGATGAGAGCAGCCGCCAGCCGGGGTAGTAATTCTGATTCACCACCAGCGTGACGGGCGCCGGCGCATCGGCATCGTATTCGAGCCGGTTCGGAGTCCACAAAGTCTGCGTGACGCTCCCGGCGCCCGAAAGGTAGTACTCACCCCTATAGCCGGGTTGGTTGTAGCCGAGCGCGGCTTCGGGGATGTCATTGTAGCCATAGCCCTGGCAATTGACCGAACCCATATTGGCTTCGTTTATCTCGGTCTGAATGCCCGGGTTCGGGACCCAATACTGACGGAAGATTGGTGAGTAGGGAACCGGGCTCACGTCGCCATGGAACAGGTAGCGGAGATTAGGTGGGCCAACCAGCCAGGAGTCCGCCACCGCTGCGCCGAGCAGGATTATCGTGATCGTTGTTCCCCACGATCCAAGCCGCGAGCAGAGGAAATCCGCCCCCAGAGCGGCTATCACGCCCACGCAAAATACGAACGGAATCAGATATCGTCCGCTCAGCCCGGCGCTTTGCGACAGCGGGAAATACCGCAGCATGAAGACCGCGGCATGGGGTCCGGTATTGCCGCGCGTGAAAAGCAGGAACATCACTGCGGGCAAGAGCCACGGCAATGCCCTGATCGGCCGGGAGCACAGGCCGATTAGCATCAGCGCGCCGAACGCGAGCGACACGTAGGCTCCATACTCGCAGAACATGAATTCCCACGTCCCGGAGCGGTAAAGATCCTGGTTGCGGGCGAAAAGGAAGACGGCAATGTTCTGAAACGATAACTCCTCCAAGCCAAATGGATGCTTCGGATAAATGTTCAGTTGTTGCCACATCGGAATGAGTCTCAAGGCTCCGAATCCCAAAGCGAAAATGCCAATCACGAGCCCCGAAACAAACGGCCTCAGGCTGAGGCGCAGCACGGTCAAAACCGAAGCGATCGACCCTATAACTATTGCCGTATAAAGAAAGGTGTAGTTCCCCTCCGTAAGGGTCAGCGCGCAGACGGCGCCGCCAATCGCGGCGGGATACAGCTTTCGCTGCTCGACGGAAGCCAGCAGGAACGCCACCACCCACGGGAGGTAAGTAGCCGGAAGAAAATTCAGATGGCCGACGGCCAGATGCAAATACAACCACGAACTGGCCGGAAAGAGTGACGCGCACACAATCGCCGCTATCGTTCCGAGACGGAGCACCCGCCCGAGCACGTACCCGCCCGCGAATGCGACCGCGACGTGGAAAAAGATGTCGAGGAACTCTCCGGCGTGCGCGCCGAACACCAGATAGAGAAGAAAAAACGGCGTGACGATCGAGGTCTCGGGGTTGCTCAGCAGCCCAAGCCCTCCGCATTTGTAGGGATTCCAAAACGGAGCCTGATGGAAATGCGCAACCGTCCAGTACGGCGCCCACCGCAACTCGGCGAACATGTCGGCATCGCCATTTGCCGGAGGCCGCGCGAGGTGCCCAAAAATCGGCCCTGTCCTGAGCCATCCGGACACGCCCGGCCCTGGCTCGCCCACCGCGCACAGCATCGGGTAACAGAAGATGGCGGCGAAGCCGAGCGAGGCGAGCGCGAGCCACACCCACTCGCACCCGCTCAGCGGAAAGAGCGGCGCGCGAGGCGATTTGCTTAACCTTTCGCGCGCGCGATCGGTCGTCGCGGGCATCAGCGGTTCGCTCCGGGCGGTTGCCCGGCGGGATGCGCGATCTCGAGGGGCTCTCGGTTCGGCACGGTATTGCGATCGCGCCGCATACGGCGCGCGCTCATTCTACCAATCCCGCGCCGCAACCCAAGCCCGCGTTATCCGAGGGAGTTTTAGAGGATGCACGGGCGAGGCGGCCGCGCATCGAAGGTGGGTACGGCGGCCGCCGCAGCAGCGCAATCAGGCCGGAAAACTCACAGAATGTCAGGAATGCAATAAGCCGAAGCGCGACACGATGCGCCGGCGCCGAAAAAATGTCCGGCGCATCGCGCGGTTCGTTTGGCTGCGCGATGCGCCGGTCCGTATCCCATCAGGCTCGCGCACGACTGCGGCTTTCTCCTCTCCCATGCCGCGCATCCTCAAGCCAGCCGCATCCCCCGTGCTGCGCGCCTCCTCCTGGCCATCTCCCGCATGGCCCCGCCCCGTCCAACTGTTTTGTATATAAATCCTACAACCAGTTGTTTGTCAAGAGGGGCACAGGGGCGCCGGCTTGGGCGCTGCTAGGCCCTTTTTGCAAACGGGCGATCGCGTTCGGTCAGCGCTGCCTTGAGCCCCTTATCGCGGCTCGCCTTCATCCAGTTGCGCACCGTGTCGGTCTGATGCGCAATCGCGTCGATATCGGCGGACGATTGCTCGGCCGCGCGGATCCCGAGGATATCGAGGTACCGATTGACCGCCGCCTTGTGGAGAATCAGCAGCTCCGCCGGCACCATCGCAACGCGCCGCGCGTAAGCGAGCGTTTCCTCCTCGAGCTTCTCGCGCGGGTAGACGCGGTTGATGAGGTGCCATTCGAGCGCCTCCTTCGCCGACATGTAGTCGCCGGTGAAGAAGTATTCCTTGGTCTTGCGCGGTCCCATCAGCACCGGCCACATCGAAAGCGTCGGCAGGATTCCAAGCGAGCGGCCCGCCGGGTGCCCGAACTGCGCATCCTCGCTGGCAAACACGATGTCGCAATGGCCGATAAACTCGGTGCCGCCGGCCAGGCAAAAGCCGTGCACCTGCGCGATAGTCGGCTTCGACAGCGCCCACAGCCGCTGCCATCGCTCGATCGTGCGATGCAGGCTCAAGCGGTCGTTGGTCACGGTGAAGGTCGACCCCGGATGCTGGGTGCCCTGGAGATCGTAGCCGGCCGAGAAGGCGCGGCCGGCGCCGCGGATGATCAGCACGCTCGCATCGGGATTCGCGTCGTACTCATCCATGACGAGTTCGAGCTCGCCGAGCAGCTTCTGCGATAGCGCGTTGAGCTTCTCCGGGCGGTTCAACGTGAGCCGCCAGATTTTGTCCTCGACGTTTTCGTAAATGACGGTTTCATAGTTGGCCATATCGATTTTCTCCCCGTTCGCGCGATTGCGGGGCGATAGTAGCGTCGGCGCCCGCCCGGCGTAAAGCGGCGGGTTGCGGGCGGCCGGGCCCGTAAACTCTTCCCATAAGCGCGACACGCGCTACCATAAGCGGCGCGGACAGGAGCACGAGATGGCTGAAGACAAATTCGTCACGGTGAACCGGCTGAAACTCCATCACCTCGATTACGGCGGCGCGGGGCTGCCGTACCTCGTGTGCATTCACGGCCTCTCAGGCAATGCGCACAATTTCGATGCGCTCGCAGCGCATCTGACGCGCCGCTATCACGTGCTGTCGGTCGACGTGCGCGGGCGTGGCGACAGCGCGTGGGGTCCGGCCGGCGAATATCTCCCGCAAAACTACGTGAGCGATCTCGCCGGGATTCTCGACGCGGACGGGATCGCGCGGGCGACGCTGGTGGGCACATCGATGGGCGGAATCATCTCGATGATGTTCGCAGGCGGATGGCCGGATCGGGTCGAGCGGCTGGTCCTGAATGATATCGGCCCTGAAATTGACCCGGCCGGCGGCCTGCGGGTCGCAACGTACGTCGGCGATGCGCCCGATCGTTTCAAGGACATCGGCCAGGTGGCCAACTATTTCCGCGAGATCAATTCGACGATGGCGGCGCTCGCCGAAACGGAACTTCGCGAGTGGGCCCGGTCGTCCGTGAAGCCCGCCCCGGACGGCGGCCTGACGTGGAAGATGGACCCGGCGGTGCGCCGTCCGATGCGCGGCGGCGCAGGACAGCAGCGGCTCGACCTATGGGTGCCGTTCGCGCGGATCTCCTGCCCGATTCTCATCATACGCGGCGCAGTAAGCGACATTCTCGCGCCCGAGACCGCGGCGCGGATGTGCCAGGTGCACGGCAGGGCGAAGGTCGTTGAAGTGCCGGGGGTGGGCCACGCGCCGTCCCTGACGGAGCCGGAATCGCTCGCCGGCCTGACCGAGTTCCTTTCTCTATAAGGCGGGCTTTCGCTCGATCAGCTCGATCTTGTAGCCGTTGGGATCCTCGATGAAGGCGATGATGGCGCCGCCAAATTTCATCGGTCCCGGCTCCCGGGAGACCTTGACGCCCTTGCCTTTCAGGTCGGTGCAGGTCTTGAAGACGTCGTCCACACCGATCGCGAGATGGCCGAAGGCGGTGCCCATTTCGTAGCTCGATACGCCCCAGTTGTAGGTCAGCTCGACCACCGCGTTTTCATCCTCGCCGCCGTAACCGACGAATGCGAGCGTGAACTTGCCTGCGGGGAAGTCCGTTTTGCGCAGCAGCTTCATCCCGAGCTTGTTGCAATAGAAATCAAGCGACTCATCGAGGTTGTTCACCCGGATCATGGTGTGCAGAAGCCGCATCGCTCTAACTCCTTTTGCGGCCGCCCCGTTTCGTGACACCGCGGCGCGCCGCGATTGCCTCTTGGAGCTCGTCGCGGATGCCCGCGAAGACCTCCTCGGTCGGCGCGATTCCGGCCGCCTTCATGCGTTCCACCAATTGCCATCGCGACAGGCCAAGCAGGGCGGCGGCCTCATGCTCGTGCAGCCGATTGGCGCGGACGAGCTCCAAAACGGCAAGCTCGCGCACGCGGGAGATGAAGCCGTCCTCGGGAAACTGCGCATCGAAAACCCCGTCGGGAAGATCGATTTTGAACTCCATGGCGCTCGCGATGCGCACTCTCCGCGATTGCCCCGATTGTGTCAATCGCGCCCGCCGCGCGCGAGCCTCATTGCGATTCGGTTGCGCTCCAGCCTCATTGTGATCTAGTTCTAGGGGCATCGCAGGGGGGCGGGGACCAAACGAACCGGGGCAGGCGCGCGCATTGCGCCGCTCCAGGGAAGCACCGCGATGGATTTCAATTTCGCGCCCGAAGACGCAGCACTCCATAATCATTCCGCATTCGTGCCGCGCTTGGCGGGCTTTCTCTCTTTGAGCATTTGTAAGCGTGCTCGCCGGACGACGCAGCCCGCGGCTCCGGTTGCAGAACGCAGGGGAACAAATCTGGGGTAGAAGGGAGATAAAAGCATGGATTTCAATTACAGCGCCGAGGATGAAGCCTTCCGCAAGGAGTTCCGCACCTGGCTCGAAGCGAACCGCGAGTTCGCTCCGAGACCGCGCGATGTGCTCATGGAAGAAGGCACCACCGGGTTCGAGGAGCAGGTCAGGTGGGCCAAGAAGCTGAGCGAGGGCAAATGGCTCGCGCCGCATTGGCCCAAGGAATACGGCGGGCGCGGCGCAGGGGTCCTGCAAACCATCATTTACGGCGAGGAACTCTCCCGGTTGGGCCTCTCGGCGCCGAATGTCGGAATGGGACTCACCCTGTTCGGGCCGACCCTGATGCACTGGGGCAGCGAGGAGCAGAAGAAGCGCTACATCCCGAAAATCTTGAGCGTCGAGGAAATCTGGTGCCAGGGCTACTCCGAACCCGGGTCGGGATCAGACCTTGCCTCGCTGCAAACCCGCGCGGTCGAGGATGGCGATGATTTCGTGGTCAACGGCCAGAAGGTGTGGACCTCCGGCGCTCAGCACGCCGACATGATCTTCCTGCTGGTCCGCACCGATCCTGCGGCGCCCAAGCACAAGGGCATCAGCTACCTCCTCGTCAATATGCATAGCCCCGGCGTGACCGTGCGCCCGCTGGTGCAAATCACCGGCGCGAGCGGCTTCAACGAAGTCTTTTTCGAGGATGTCCGCGTGCCCAAGAAAAACCTGGTCGGGGAGAAGAACCAGGGATGGCAGGTCGCGATCACGACGCTGATGTTCGAGCGTTCGGGCGGCGGCGGCGACCGCGGGGCCCAGACGCAGGTCCGCGAGCTGGTGAATCTCGCCAAGCAGATTCGGCGCGACGGCGCTACCGCCTGGGACGATGCCAGCGTGCGGCAGAAAATCGCCGAGTTCGCGTGCGAGGCGCAGGCGCTCAAATACACGGGCTACCGTCAATTGACGCGGCGGCTCAAGGGGCTTCCGCCGGGCCCGGAAGGCTCGATGATGAAGCTGTGCGGCAGCGAGCTCACTCTGCGCATCCAGCTATTCGCGATGGAACTGCTGGGACCGTACAGCCAAATCGCGTACAAGGCGCCGTTCGCATTCGATGAGGGAAAATGGTTGTTCCGGATGCTTGCTGCGCGCGGCGGCACAATCGCTGCCGGCAGCAACCAAATCCAGCACAACATCATAGGAGAGCGCGTGCTCGGCCTGCCCAAGGGCTGAGCGAGTAACAACGCAAAGGAGTGGACAGTGGATTTTAATTACAGTCCGGAGGATGAGGCGTTTCGTCTGGAGTTTCGCGCCTGGCTCGAAAAGAATAAGCAGTTCGCCCCGCCCGCGCGCGACATCCTGAGCGAGCGCGATGAAGACTGGGATGCGCGCATCAAGTGGCATCGCAAGCTCAACGAGGGCGGCTGGATCGCGATCCATTGGCCCAAGGACTACGGCGGCCGCGGCGCGAGCGTCCTCCAGAACATCATCTATCGAGAGGAAATGGCGCGGCTTAATCTCGGCGAGCCGTACATGGGGATGGGTATCAGCCTGCTCGGTCCGACCCTGATCCACTGGGGCACCGAGGAGCAGAAGAAACGCTACATCCCCAAGATTCTCAGCGCCGAGGAAATCTGGTGCCAGGGATATTCCGAGCCCGGCGCAGGCTCCGACCTCGCCTCGCTCCAGACCCGCGCCGTCGAGGAGGGCGACTACTTCATCGTCAACGGCCAGAAAGTCTGGACCTCCGGCGCACAACGCGCGGACATGTGCTTCCTGCTCGTTCGCACCGATCCCGCCGCGCCCAAACACAAGGGCATCAGCTACCTGCTCGTCGATATGCACAGCCCCGGAGTAACCGTGCGTCCGCTGGTCCAGATCACCGGCGCCAAGGGCTTCAATGAGGTCTTTTTCGAAGATGTTCGCGTGCCCAAGAAGAACCTCGTCGGCGAGAAGAATTCGGGATGGACGGTCGCGATGACGACCCTGATGTTCGAGCGCTCGGGCGGCGGCGGCGACCGGGGCGCGATGGGACAGGTCGAGGACCTCGCGGAACTCGCCAAGAAGCTCCCGCGCGGCGGAAAGACCGCGTGGGACGATGCCAACGTCCGTCAAAAAATCGCGGAGTTCGCCTGCGAGGCGCACGCGCTCAGGTACACGGGTTACCGCCAGCTCACCAGGCTTCTCAAGGGACTGCCGCCGGGGCCGGAAGGCTCGATGATGAAGCTGTGCAGTACGGAGCTTGCGCTCAGGATGGCGACGTTCTCGATGGAGCTGCTGGGACCATACAGCCAGATGGAGTTCAACGCGCCGCTCGCGATCGACCATGGCAAATGGTCATACCGGATGCTCGGTGCGCGCGGCCCAACGATTTTCGCGGGAACCAATCAGATTCAGCACAATATCATCGGAGAGCGCGTGCTGGGTCTTCCCAAGGGCTGAGGGAGGAAACGCCCCGCCCACTCCCCTCCGGGAGGGGCCGATGCTCGCCGAGCGCTCCCCGGGGCGAGTATCGCGCAAGATCATAGAGCGCCGGAAAGGGCAGCCCAATCGGCTGCCCTTTTTGCTGCCCGCGCGGCGAGCGCGCGTCTGCTTGCGCCGGTTCCAGAGCGGGTTTATAAAACGGCTGTTAGGTCCGTGGCCCGTCCGGCCAGCCGACGGGAATTGGTTCCGCGGCGAGGTATTTACCAGTCGGGCCCGCCAACCGGAGGATCAAATGGATTTCAAATTCAGCGCCGAGGATGAGGCGTTCCGCCAGGAGTTTAGTGCCTGGCTCAAGGCCAACGTGCCCAAGGGCCCGCAGGCTGCGGCTGAGGCCGAAATCGACTCGATGCGCGAGGGCGACCGCGAGGATTGGAAGCGCCGCCTGGCCTGGCACAAGAAGATGCACGCCGGCGGATGGGTCGGAATCAGTTGGCCAAAGGAGTATGGCGGCCGCGGCGCCAGCATCACCCAGCAGCTCATCTATGGGGAGGAGATGGCCAAGGTGAACTCGCCCGGGCTGGTAAACGGGCTGGGCATCATGCTCGTCGGCCCCACGCTGATCCAATGGGGGACCGAGGAGCAGAAGAAGCGCTACGTCCCCAAGATTCTTTCCGCCGACGAAATCTGGTGCCAGGGCTATTCCGAGCCCAACGCCGGCTCCGACGTCGCATCGCTTCAGACCCGCGCCGTCGAGGAGGGCGATTATTTCGTCGTCAACGGCCAGAAGGTGTGGACCTCGGATGCGCACCACGCCGACTGGTGCATTTTGCTCGTCCGCACTGATCCTAACGCGCCCAAGCACAAGGGCATCAGCTACGTCCTCGTCGATATGCATTCGCCGGGAGTGACCGTGCGGCCGCTCGTTCAGATCACCGGCGATTCGGGCTTCAACGAAGTCTTCTTCGAGGACGTGAAAGTTCCGAAGAAGAACCTGGTCGGCGAGAAGAACCAGGGATGGCAGGTCGCGATTACCACCCTCATGTTCGAGCGCTCGGGAATCGGCGGCGGGCGCGATTCGATGGGCGAGGTGGAAGACCTCGCCAAGCTCGCCAGGATGGTAAAGACCGACGGACAAACGGCGTGGGATAATTCCAACGTGAGGCAGAAAATCTCGCAATTCATGTGCGAGGCGGCTGCGCTCAAATACACGGGCTACCGCCAGCTCACACGCCGCCTCAAGGGACTCCCGCCGGGACCCGAGGGCTCCATGCTGAAGCTCCACGCAAGCGATCTCAACCTGCGGATGAACGCGTTTGCGATGGAGGTGCTCGGGCCATACGCGCAAATAGAATTCAAATCGCCCTTCGGGATCGACTCGGGCAAGTGGTCATACCGGATGCTCGCATCGAGAGCACTGACCATCGCGGGCGGAACCAGCGAAATCCAGCGCAACATTATCGGCGAGCGCGTGCTCGGTCTGCCCAAGGGATAGCCGGGTCTCCAGCCGGATGAAGCCGAGGAGGGGCAGCCGGGCCGGCTGCCCTTCTTCTTTTCCGAAGCCTCGAGGATTCGCCCGCCGCAGCGGGACTCGCCGCTACGGCGCGCCAGTTCCGCGCAGGGTTACCGTCTGCGGACTGCGGCTCGCGTCATCGGCGATGATGACGGCGCCGGCGCGCACGCCCGAATCGGACGGAGCGAACGTCACCGAGATTGCGCATGATGCGCCAGGGGCTAATGCCCCGACGCAGTTGTTCGTCTCAGCGAAGTCGGCGCCGTCTATCGACACCGACTTGGTCTTGATCGGCACCTGGTTCGGATTGGTGACCGTTATGCTCCTGGCCGCGCTCGTGGCGCCCGCGCTCTGACTGCCGAAGTTGAGCGTTGCAGGGACGATCGTGATTTTGCCCGCGATGCCCGTGCCGTCGAGTCCGACGATTTGCGGGCTGTTCGCCGCGTTGTCGGTGACCATCAGAGTCCCATGTCTCGCTCCCAAGCCGCTGGGCGTAAAGACGACAGCAATCGTGCAGCGCTGATGTGCCGGCAGAGCCGCGCCGCACGTGCTCGCATCGGGCGCAGTCGTAAAGTCACCGGCAGCTTCGACTTGCTCGATCGCCATCGGGTCGCTGCCGGGGTTGTCGAGCGTGATCATCTTTGGCCCGCTCGGCGTGCCCTCGATGCCGAATACCTGTGATGGGAAGCTCTGATGCTTTGGCTGCACGGCCATCGCCGCGCGCACCCTCGGCGCCGGCGTGGCGGTCGCACTCGGAGTTGCTGTTGGAGTCGAGGTCGCCGTCGGAGTTGCGGTCCTCGTGACGGTGGCCGTAGGGCTCGGTGTCGGAGTGGGAGTGGATGTCGCCGTGGGGCTGCGGGTGGCGGTCGCGGTCGCGGAGGCGGTCGGCGTAGCCATAGCCGTGGCGGTCGCGGATGAAGTCGCGCTCGATGTTGCGCTGGGAGTGACGGTCGGTGTTGGCGTGAGCGAGGCGGCCGGCGTGCCCGTTGGGGTCGCGGTCGGCGTCGTCGTGGGAGTCGGCGATGATCCTGGTGCGAGCTTGAACGCGCCGCGGCCAAAGGTCCCCGCGAAAATCACCCCGCTTAAGTTCTGCTCGATATCGAACACAGGAACCGGCGGGATTGTGCCGAGGTTGAAGCTCGCCCAGCTCGCGCCCCCATCGGTGGTCCGGAAAATCCCGATGTCGGTAGCGGCCAGCACGGTTTGTCCGCTCGAATCGCCGCGGTCCACGAGCAGCCGCAGGACCGGAATGTCGGGGAGCGCACCGGGCGGCGGTGGTATCTCGCCGGTCGGGTTTCCGTCCGCCTGCTCCCAGACGCCTCCGAAATCGCGCGTGACGAACACATGGCCGATTCCGGTCGCCGCGGTGAAACCCGATACGCTCAGGTACGCGACGCGGTAATCGAACGGATCGATCGCAATGCCGGTCGCCTGCGTCGCGTTGGGAAATATCATCGGCGCAAGCTGGGCCGTGATGTCGGTCCAGGCGGCGCCCCGCGGATGGGCCCCATCGACCTGCACATTGGCCTGATCCGAGGTCCACAGCTTGAACGGAGTAATGCGCGCGGTCGTGGACGTTTCCATCGAAAGAGCGTACGCCTTGCCGTCGTCCGACGGCGCGACTTCGATATCCTGCAACGCGCACTGGCCCGTGTTGCATCCGCCGGTCAAGTCCTGCGCGGTTTGCTGCGCCCACGTCGTCATCGCGTCCGTCGAGACGTAGACGGAATGCGCTCCGAAGAGGACCCGGCCTGCGACCGCCGGATCCGGCGCAATCGGAGGGAAGTAGGCGGCGCCGCGATCGCCCGCCGCACTCATCGCGGAGCGAAGCGCGTTCGTCGGCGCATCGGCCACCCACGTCGAGCCCCCATCGGTCGAACAGGTGACCGCCGGGCCAGCCTCCCCCGTCGCGTACGTGTGATAGGCCAGCGCCGGGTTGGTGGGATCGAAGAGCGCGAATCCGCCCTCGAGACCATCGACTTCGCTCCATGCCGATTGCACCGGCTGAGTGCCATCGAAGCGCGCGGTGCCGTTGCTTTCGAGGCCCGCGAGAATCGTGTTGGCATCGGTCGGATGCGGTCCCACCGACTGAATCTGCGCAACTCCGATAGTTGCGTTGAGCGCGCTCCACTGCGCACTAGTCGCATCGAATCGATAAATGCCGCCATCGTTGGCAAGATAGAAGCTGTGCGGACTGGCGGGATCGAATCCGATTGCGTGCTGGCCCGAGTGAGTTCCGCCGCCTGATGCGAGAAATGTCCACGACTGGCCCGAGTCGTTCGAGAGATAAATTCCGACGCCCCCGAAGACGACCGTATCGCCGCTCGGATCGGCGGGATCGATCGCGAGCGCCTGATCGAAGATCGACTGCGAAAAGTTGCTGGGCGCGGTACCCTCAATGGTGACCCCCGGTCCGACCGACGCCTGCGGTACGGTCCCCGCCGTCCAGGAGACTCCCGCATCTGTCGATTTGAAAAATCCCGCGTACTCGATTCCGTCCGCCGCGCCGGCCATCAGATACACGGTGCCGTTGGACGCCGCGACCGCCGCGCGTCCGAAATTTCCGCCGATTCCGGGAAGGCTGACCGCCGACCAGCTCGTTCCCGAGTCGGTCGATCTGAACACCCCGGTCCCCAGAACGGATACGAACACGTCAGACGGCGCGGCCGGGTCGATGACGACTTGCTCTGCGGGACATGGCGCCTCGGTAAAATACGGACACGGCCCGAAGGTCCCCAGCGGATACTGAATCCACGAGCCGCCGCCATCGGTAGAGCGCCAAAGCCCGTTGCTGTCGAAGTCGCTCTCGACCAGGCTTGAGTCCGCACGGCTCGCGCTCGATCCGTAGCTGACCCCGGCAAAGATGATGCGCGGATTGCGCGACGTATCGACGGCGAGGCTCGTAATCGATTCGCGCGAAAATTGCGCTGCACCCAACTGAACCCAGGTGTCGCCAAGATCGGTCGATTCGAAGATGCCCTCGCCGTAGTACGAATCCGATGAATTGTCGCCCTCCCCCGTTCCCACGTAGAGCGTCGGATTGGGCGCCGTAGTGGTGTCCAGTGCGATCGCGCCGATGGCGAGCGCAGGCTCGCTGTCGAAAACCGGCTTGAAGTTCGCGCTCGCGCCCGGCCGCATCCACAACCCGCCCGTGGCCGAGCCGGCGAACAATCGCCCCGCCGCAGTCGGGTCCGCCGCGAGCGCCGTCACGCGTCCCGTCGCATTGGGAAGCGCGGGCCCTACGCTCGCGCCGCCAAAGAACGGGATTTCGTTCAGGATCGGCTGAGGACCGATGAAGGCCCACGACGGCGCGGGCGCATCGAGGCTGGCCGCGTCGCGCCGCCCGGCGCGCGCCGGACTGCGCGACTCGCCCTCCCGCATCCGCCGAACTGCGGCCGCATACGCCCCGGCGGGCGCGCCAAACCCAAGCCCGCGACGCTCGAAAAAGTAAGCGGCGCGCGTGAGCCGCGCGCCCGGTCCCGCTGCGCCGAGGTCGATCCGCACCGCGCCAGCCAACTGGGACGCCGCATCGCGCGAACTGAACAGCAGCGCGCAGGCCGCGGCAAGCATCATCGCGCCCGCGACATACCCGCGCACACGGCTTCTGAAATGCCCCGGCGAGACCATGGCCCCCTTTCGCCTTCGCTACGCCGGGAATTGTATATAGTCAGTATATTGAAGCCAAATAGCCAGTAGTAAAAAGGGCTATTGCCTATTCGATGATTGGCTTGTCTTTGATAGTCAATGTTGGGCTTTTCGGCGGCCAACTCTTCGCAATCTCGCATGTTTGGCTCACGGCTTTCCGAAGCTTTCAGACTGCCGCAATTCCGAACCTACTCTTGGAGAATCGATTCGGGCTTTCGCCCGGCCTTCGCACCAGCGAGGCCGGTCAACCCTCGATGATCGCGAGCACGTGATTGCGCTGAATTTGATCGCCGGGCTTGCAACGGAACTCTCTCAGCTTGCCGGCGGCAGCCGCTTTGATTGGAATTTCCACCTTCATCGACTCGATCACCATCAACTCGTCGCCGCGCACCACTATCGCGCCCGGCTCGACGCTTAGTCTCAGCACTTTCCCGACGGCCGGGCTCCTGACTTCCATTCGTTCGCGCTGCCCCCCTGGGTTCCCGAGGATTATCCGCCTTTTAGCAAGGCAGTAGCGCCCGCGCCAGCGAGCCAGACGCCGCCGCGTCTTGTAATATGCGACCGGCTTTATGTAGAGGAAGGTTGAGCCGCGGCGTTCTGGGGAACTTGGGCAGGCTCCCGCCGCGAGCGAATTGCAACGGACTGGGGGAAATATGGCAGGTGATCAAGCCGTAGGCGTCGCGGGCGGGATAGCTGCGTTCGTTCGAGCTCGCACCCTGACCGAGTACCCGCGTGGAGGGCATCGCTGGGCGCTTCTGCTGCTCACCGTGCTGACGGCCATCCTGGCGGCATACGAGTTTCAACTCGCGCCGCTGCTGCCGATCCTGCTGCCCTACCTGCACATGAGCCGCATCGGTTACGGCTATTTCATATCCTTCGTGGTGCTCATCTCCGGAATCTCCGCCTTCTACGGCGGGCCGATCGCCGACCGCTACGGGCGGGTTCTGATGATCGATGTCTGTCTGGGGCTGATCACCTGCCTGCTGTTCGCAAATCTGCTCATCACCAACGTCGTGACGTTCGTCATCATCCGGACGTCGATGTCGGTCATCGCCGGGCTGATGGCGGGCGCGAGCGCGGCGCTGGTGCGCGACATGTCACCGCGGCTCAGCCGCTCGCTGGCGTTCGGGCTTCTGACGATCGGTCCGGTGGGTTCGAACTGGCTCGCCAACTATGTGGCCGGCAAGACGCTCCCGATCTACCACACCTGGCAATCGCAGATATGGATCATGGGCTTCCTTGCGATCGCGATGTATATCCCCATCCTGTTCTGGCTGAGCGATCTGAGCGCGGAACTGCGCGTGCAGATATTCAGGAGCGAAATAGCCGAGATGGAGGCCGAAGGCCGCCCGCGTCCCGCGGTTTCCGATCTTCCGTCGAGCGCGCGCGATGCGTACGCGAGACTGCTGCGCCATCCCGAAGTCTGGCTCCTCGTAATCGGGATCATGTGCAACCTCGTCTTCTATATAACGGTCCAGGCGTTCGGGCCGCTGATGTTCACCGATGCGTTCCATTATAGCCCGGGCGACGCGGCGCGGCTCAACAGTTACTTCTGGCTGGCGAACATCTTGATGCTGATCCTTACGGGGATCGTCTCGGACCGATTGCAGTTACGCAAGCCCATCGCGATCATCGGCGCGATCCCCGCGGTGATGCTGATGGTCTGGTGGATCCCGATGTTCGGCCAAAAACCGGACGAGCGAACCCTGGCGATCGTGGCGACCTTGATGGGCTGCCTGCTCGCGATCGCGTACGTGCCGTGGGCCGCGCAGTTCTCCGAGACTCTGGAGGACATCTCGCCGGCCTTGCAGGCGACCGGGTGGGCGTTCTTCGGGCTGGTCACGCGCGCATGGGGCGCGGTCCAGGCGCCGTTGTCTCTCTACGTGGCGACGCACGACGGCTGGGGCGCCTGGGTCAGGGTTGCGGCATGCGGGTTGACCATCTACATCATCGCGATGGCGCTCTCGCGCGGGCCCTTCTACAAAATCGCCGAGGTTCATGCGCGCGATGCGGCCCGGCAAGCCGCCGCGGCCGCGGCGGCGGCGAAAGCCGCGTCGGCGGATAATTAGCGCCCGGGAGTTGAGTTCGACTAGCCGAGCGCGCCCCGATGGTGGCAAGATTCCCCAGGCTTTGAGATAAACGCCGGGGAACAACATCAGTGGCGTTCCTGATATTTCCAACTATCGCCACCAAGACGGCCCATGCCGGCGAGGCTTGGGGGAAGAATCATGACGATCGAGCAGGCGATTTCGAATGAGAGCTGGATCGGCGCATTCGTCCGTACGCGCACGCTGACGGAGTATCCGCACGGCGCCAAGCGATGGGGCCTGCTGGTGCTGACCATGCTCGCCAGCGTGCTGGTGAGCTACGAGTTCCATCTTGCGCCGGTGCTCCCGCTGATGCTGCCGTACCTGCACCTGAGCAAGATCGAATACGGATTTTTCTTAAGCTTCGGCGTGCCGGTCGGCGCGATCGCAGCCATTTACGGCGGTCCGTTGGCCGACCGCTACGGGCGCGTCGTGGTGATCGACAGTTGTCTCGCCATCCTGATCGTCCTGGTTTTCGCCAACCTGCTGATCACCAACATCCCGACGTTCCTGGTCGTGCGCTACTCGATGGGGATCATCGGCGGCCTCATCGCGGGCGCGATTGCCGCGCTGGTGCGCGACATGTCGCCCCGGGTCAGCCGCGCGCTTGCCTTCGGGCTTTTCACCGTCGGGCCGGTCGGGTCGAACTGGCTGGTGAACTTCGTCGCGGGCAAGACGCTGCCGATCTACCACACCTGGCAATCGCAGTTCTGGATCATGGGTTTCCTGTCGATCGTGATCATCATCCCAATCCTGCTGTGGCTGAGCGACCTGAGCCCGGAGCTTAGAATGCAGGTGTTCCGCAGCGAGATGGCCGAGCGCGAGGCGCAGGGCAAGAAGCAACCGGCGCCGGAGGACCTGCCATCGGGCGTGCGCGATGCGTACGGGCGGCTGCTCCGCCACACCGAGGTGTGGCTGCTGTCGGTCGGGGTGATGTGCTTCCTGATGCTGTATACGCTGGTCACTATGCTGGGCCCCCTGATGTTCTCCGAGGCATTTCACTACAGTCCCGGAGATGCCGCGCGGCTGAACGCCAACTTCTGGCTGGCGAATGCGGGCGCGCTGCTCTTCTTCGGCTGGGTTTCCGACCGGCTCCAAACCCGCAAGCCGCTCGCGATCATAGGCACGGTTGTGGGAGCAGCCGTTACAGTGTACTGGATTCCCTTCTTCGGCCAGACGCCTCCGGAGCGCACGCTTGCCTGGATCGCGACGGTGCTGGGAGCGTTTCTCGCGGCCGGCTATATCCCCTGGGCCGCGCAGTTCTCCGAGACTCTCGAGGACATCTCGCCCGCGCTTCAGGCGACCGGATGGGCCTTCTTCGGCCTGATCGGCCGGGTGTGGGGTGTGGTCGTGGCGCCGCTGTCACTGTACATCGTGTCGCGTTACGGCTGGGCAGTCTGGATCAAGGTGTGCGTCGGCGGCATGGTGTTCTATATCGTCGCGATGGCGCTCTCGCGCGGCCCGTTCTATAAGTTCGCGCACTCGACGGGGCAGGCGGCCGAGGAGGGAGCGGCGGAGATGACTTCGGCCGGCGGCTAGTGCGCCGTCCCGCAAGACTAGGGGCGCATCGTGCGCGTTCGCTGACCGACCTGGGTCGGCACGATCTCATAGGCCTGGTGAACCCAGTCGACAAGAATCGGCCGGGTGTCGCGCGGGTCGATGATCTCCTCGATTCCGAACGCCTCGGCGGTTCGAATCGGGGAGCGGACCGCGTTGAATTTGTCTTCCAGTTCCTTGCGCAGCTTCTCCGGGTCTTTGGCGGCGGCCAAATCGCGCTTATACGCCGCCTCGATTCCGCCCTCGATGGGGAGCGATCCCCAGTCGCCTGACGGCCACGCGTAGCGCAGATTCAACCCGCTCGTGATGCCATGGCCGGCGCCGGCGACGCCGAATGCGCGCCGCACCATTATCGCCACCCACGGCGTGACGGTCTGGAACACCGCGAACAGCGCGCGGACGCCGCGCCGAATCGTGCCCGACCTCTCGGCCTCCTGCCCAATCAGAAAGCCCGGCTGATCGACGAAGTTCACGACGGGCAGGTGGAACGTGTCGCACATGTCCACGAACCGGACCATCTTGTCCGATGCGGGCCCGTCGAGCGAGCCGCCGATCTGGAACGGATCGTTCGCCATCACGCCGACCGGGTACCCATCGAGGCGCGCGAAGCCGGTTATCAGCGACGGCCCGAAGTAAGGTGCGATCTCGAAGAACGATCCGCGGTCGGTCACCAGTTCGAGGATCCGGCGCGCATCGTAACCGTGGCGGCGATTGCGCGGGACGATGCTCAGCAGGTCCTCCTCGCGCCGATGCGGATCGTCGGTCGGCGTGATGCGCGGCGGAGTCTGCCAGACGCTCTGGGGCAGGTACGAGAGGAAGCGGCGGATTTGCTCGAACGCTTCGTCCTCGCTTTCGGCCTCGTTGTCGACCGCGCCGCTTTCATGCGCGTGGATGTGGGAGCCGCCCAGCTCCTCCTTGTCCAGGTCCTCGCCGACCCCCCACTTCACCACCGGCGGTCCCGCGACGAAGAGCTGGCTGGTCCCGCGCACCATCACGGAAAAATGCGATGCCGCAACGCGCGCCGCGCCCAGACCGGCGACCGATCCCATGCATCCGGCAACCACCGGCACTTCCGACATCAGCGCGACCAGCACGTCGAATGCCGGATTAGCCGGCACGTACGTGCGCTTGAGCGTATCGAGCGAACGAACGCTCCCGCCGCCCCCAGTACCATCGACGAGCCTTACGATCGGGAGGTGCAATTCGTGCGCCAGGCGCTCCGCGTAGCCCTGCTTGCCGCCGATCGATGCGTCGGCGGCGCCGCCGCGAACCGTGAAGTCGTCGCCGCCGACAACCACGCGCCGCCCGTTGATCCGTCCGGTCCCGCCGACAAAGTTCGCCGGCCTCAACTCGACCAGCGTCTCGCCCTCGTACTTGGGCACGCCCGCGATCGCGCCGTACTCGTGGAAGGAGCCGGGATCGAGCAGGCGCTCGATTCGCTCGCGGACGGTGAGCTTGCCGCCATCGTGCTGGCGCTTGACGTTCTCTGCGCCGCCCATCTGCTTGGCGAGTTCGACGCGGCGGCGAATTTCATCGATTTCCGGTTGCCAGGACATAGCTTCCCTCCCGGGGGCATTTTTTCAATTTGGCGCGATCTGAAAATATGAAAATGTCCATCCCGTTTCTATCCCGCGGTCTTCCTGTTAGCTTAACTTTCGATCGGCGATGAGCGCAGCATCCACTTCGATCGCAGCCCCCAATCTCCGCCTCCCGGCCGCCGCGGCCGCGATTCCCAAGCCCAAGCGCGCGATGCTGACCGGATGGGGCCGCTATCCGAGCGCGCAGAGCGACCTCTACCGGCCGGAAAAAATCTCCGAGCTCAAGGCGGTGGTATCGAGCGACTCGACCTCGGTGCTCGCGCGCGGCGCCGGACGCGCATATGGCGATGCGGCGCTGAATGCGGACAACCGCGTCGTGGACTTCGGCCGGCTCAACCGGATGCTCGCGTTCGACCCGGCGACGGGGGTTTTGCGCTGCGAGGCGGGCGTCACGATCGACGAAATTATCGACGTGTTCCTCCCGCGCGGATTTTTTCCGCCGGTCGTTCCCGGAACCCGATTCGTCACGATGGGCGGCGCGGTTGCGGCCGACGTCCACGGCAAGAACCATCATCGCGACTCATCGCTTGGAAGCCACGTAACGAGCTTCGACCTGATGCTCGCCTCGGGCGAGGTGCGGCGATGCTCGCGCGAGGAGAACAGCGAACTTTTCTGGGCGACGCTCGGCGGGATGGGGCTTACGGGCGTAATCCTCGCAGTCGAGCTGAAGCTGCGCCAGATCGAGAGCGCATACATCGATGGCAAGCTCATCCGCGCCGCAGACATCGATGAAGCGATCGAGGCATTCGAGCGCACCGACAGCGAATTCGGACTGTCGGTCGCGTGGATTGATTGCATGAGCGGACGCGGTCCCCTCGGGCGGTCGGTGCTGACCGTGGGCAACTTCGCGTCGCGCGATACGCTCGCACCGGCGCTTGCGCAGGAGCCCTTCCAGGTTGCGCCGAAGTTCCGCGCAAGCGTCCCATTCAACCTGCCGGGGTTTGCATTGAGTTCGATAAGCGTGCGCGCCTTCAACGCGCTCTTCTATGCGATTCATCGCGATACCGGCCGCACCATCTTCGATTACCAGGGGTTTTTCTTCCCGCTCGACTCGATTCACGACTGGAACCGCATCTACGGCAAGCGCGGCTTCATCCAGTACCAGTGCGTGTGGCCGCTTGGCGAGAGCCGCGCGGGTCTAATCGAGGTGCTCGATGCGGTCGGCCGCAGCGGACGCGGATCATTCCTCGCGGTGCTCAAGAAGTTCGGCGCGCAGGAGGGGATGCTCTCGTTTCCGATGCCGGGCTACACGCTCGCGCTCGATTTCCCGGTGAGCACGGGCCTCATCGAGCTCCTCGACCAACTCGATGAGATGGTGGTCAAGCGCGGCGGGCGCGTGTACCTGGCCAAGGACGCGCGGATGCGGCCGGAGATTTTTCGCGCGATGTATCCGCAGCTCGACAAGTGGCGAGCGGTCAAGGCCGACGCCGACGCGAATAACCGGTTTTCATCGAACCTCGGGCGGCGCCTCGAGATGCTCCCGGCGTAGTGTCGCGATGTCGAAAGTGCTGATCCTTGGAGCGACCAGTCCGATCGCGCGATCGATCGCGGCCCGGTTCGGCGAAAACGGAGCGCAGCTTTATCTTGCGGCGCGCGATCTGGCGGAGGCCGACCGTATCGCGGCAGACGTGGCGGTGCGCACGGGAGCGCGATCGGTCGCGGGCGCATTCGATGCGGCCGATTTCGCATCGCACCCCGATTTCATCCGCCGCGCAATCGAGGCGCTCGGCGGCCTCGACGGCATCGTGGTCGCCTTCGGCACGCTCGGCGATGAAGCCGCGGCGCAGACGGAACCGGGGGCGGCGCTCGCCACGCTCGACCAGAACTTTACCGGCGCAGTGTCGTTGATCACGCTCGCGGCGCGCCACCTCGAAACGCAAGGCTCGGGCTTCATCATCGTGATTGGCTCGGTCGCCGGCGATCGCGGCCGCGCGCGAAACTATGTTTACGGCGCCGCCAAGGGCGCGCTCGCCATCTTCGCCCAGGGACTGAGAGGCCGGCTTGCGAGCGCGGGCGTTCACGTGATGACTGTGATACTGGGAACGGTCGATACGCGGATGACCTGGGGACGCGAGGGAGCGCTGCTGACCGTCCCGCCGGACGATGCCGCAAATCGAATCTACGCCGCCTGGCGGCGACGAGCGGAGGTCGTGTACGTGCCGTGGTTCTGGCGGCCGATCATGGGAGCCTTGAAGCTCATCCCCGAGCGATTTTTCAAGCGCTTGAGCTTCTAGTGTGGTGAGTCAGAAGTTCGTGGGAGAAGTTAAGCGTTCAGGGACCGCCACTTCGAGTTCCGTTGCTGTCATTCCCGCGCGTCTGCCTTGTCCGGCGCGCGGGGAATCCCGCGACCCTTCGCGCGGCAGCCACGCGCGAGGGTGACAGACTAGCAACGCCTTGCGTCTAATCATTTATGCGGCGAACTTCAAACTCACCACGCTAGCTATGGTTGATGGCCGCAGGGGCGCGGCGATGGCAGGCGGCAGGCGCGAAGAAATCAGCCAGCCATAGTAATACGCGTGTACGGATGTGAGCTCCGATTTCCACCCACCGCGCCGGCCCGAAGCAGAACTCATCCTCCGCTGCTGCGCCGCCTCCACCGACGGATCGCTCGCCGGCGCGGAAGATCTGATCACGCCTGATTTCGACTGGGCGTGGTTCGAGCGCGCCGCGCGATCGCATGGCGTGGTCCCGCTCGTCGCGCATCAGCTCGCATCGCTGGATGCGGGCTCGGGCGCGGGTCCGATGCTCACACGGCTCAAGACCGCCAGCGAGGCGAACGCGCTCAGAAATCTTTATCTCACTAAAACGCTGCTTGAGATTCTCGAGACTTTCCGGCACGAGGGAATTTCCACTTTAGCGCTCAAAGGACCCGTGCTGGCGACGGTCGCGTATGGAGACTCAAGCCTCAGATCGTTTTCCGACCTTGACATCATGGTGGAAAAGCGTGACATCCCCGCTGCCGCAAAGCTGCTCGAATCCCGGGGCTTTGAGCCGCAATCGTACGATCCCGGCGCGTTCGCATCGGACTTCTTCGTCGCAAATGAGGCCGAGTTCCGCCGCGACGATGACGCCGTCAGCGTGGACCTCCACTGGCGCCTGTTGCCGAGCTATTACCGGTTCGGCCCGGACGGCCGCGAGGTCTGGGAGCGGTCGGCGCCGGTCGAGCTGGAGGGCGTCGCGGTTCGCACGCTCGCATATGACGATCTCCTGCTGTACGTGTGCGTCCATGCATCGCGACACGGATGGCAAACTCTCGGCCAGGTTTGCGATATCGCCCAATTGATTCGGCGGGCGGCCAATCTGGATTGGAACACGTTGCTCGCGCGGGCCGCCGCGACCGGATCGCTCCGCATGCTCCGAATCGGCTTGATTTTGGCGTGCGACCTTCTCGGAGCACCCGCCCCGCCCGCAGTGATCGCATCCGCGCGCGCGGACCGACCGAGTGCGTCGGTCGCAGCCTCGGTCGGCGCGGCGATCGCCGGTCCATATGCGTTCGATTCGGCGGCGGTGCGTGAATTCGTCCTGGCGATGAGGGCGATCGAGGGCGTCGGCCGTAAGGCCCGTTACTTTGCGATTCACATGCTGGGGCCGACAATGGCGGACTGGGAATTCTGGCCACTGCCGCGCCCTCTCTTCGCCGGATACTACTTCCTGCGCCCGATCCGGATCGTGACCTCAACGTTCGAGAAGATTAGAAAGCGGCAGGCGGCCGGCTGAAGACCAACGGCAGGCTCGGGTGAGCATTCGGCTCATCTCGCTTATAGTGGCTTATGACTACCTGAGAGTCAGGATCACTCAACATTTTGTACTATTTGGAGGCTTGCTCGACGCTTGGGCAGCGTGGCAATATCCGCGACCGTGGACGGGGGACGGGGCCGAGCGATGAGAATCCTTTCCAAGCTGATTTTGGCAATGATGGTCGTTGGGATGCTCACGCGGCCGGCCGGGGGCCAGGAATCGTCGCAAATGAATGACGTCCGCGAGGCGATCAACGGACTTGAGTCAGCCGCGCCGGCAGGATTTCAGGGTCTTCCGACCGACTGGACTCATAGCCACCTGGTTTTTTCGCAACCCTCGCCCGCATCGCCAACCCGCGACAGCGTGCTGAAGGAGCCGCGCTACTGGATGCAGGCGATACGGCGCTTTGCGGCTGCTGTGGGCGACCCTGCCGATACCGCGAGGCCGGACGCACAAGTTCCTGTCAGCAATATCTCTCGTCGTGCGAGCAAAAAGAAACATCCGCTCAAACGCGATTGGGCATCGACCCTGGGCAATGGCGGAACGGTCGGCGCGGATATATATCCCGCGAAGTTTTCATTCAATATCGCGAGCGCCAGTTGCGCCAACGATTACGTGGTGTTCAACACCAATCTCGCGGGATCGGCGACACAAGCAACTATCGTAGGCTACAACAACATCTACTCGGGCTGCGGTGGGACGGTCCCGGGTATCGATTGGGCGTACAACACGATCACAGGCAATGCTATCGCGACCTCGGTGGTTCTCTCCGGCGACGGTACGCAGATGGCCTTCGTGCAGACCGACGGCAGCGGCAACTCGAGCCTGGTCCTGCTCAGGCCGAAGCCGTCCGGCGGCGGAACGGTTTCCGCCCCGGTGACTCTTACAAGTACCGCTGCCGCCAGTTATCGCACCTGTACCGCGCCGTGCATGACCAGCCTGTCCATCGCGAACACCGACAACCTATCGGCGCCGTTCTACGATTACACAAACGACGTAATTTACGTGGGCGACAGCGCTGGCCTGCTTCACAAGTACCAGAACATTTTCCTCAGCGGCACGCCCGGGGAGGCAGGCGGCGCGTGGCCGGTCACGGTAGATGGGGCCGGATATGTACTGACGAGCCCGGTGTTCGACTCAACCTCGGGAAAAATCTTTGTTGGCGATTCGGACGGGGTCTTAAGCTCGATCGTCGCCTCAACTCCCGCAACCCAGGTCAACTCGGCTCGTACCGGCCATGGTTCGGGAATCATCGACGGCCCGCTCGTCGATTCCTCTGCGGGGATGATCTATGTCTTCGTCTCGAGAGATGAGAACAGCGCCAACGGCTGCAGCCGCAACAACCCCTGTTCCGGCGTTTACCAATTCCCCGTCAGTTTCGCCAATGGCAGCACGGGTACTGCGGATGCGCTTGTCGGAACAGGCACCACCGCTGGTAATAACCCGCCGCTTTACGACGGAACCTTCGACAACAAGTATCTGACCTCGACCAGCACCAGTCCCACCGGCAACCTCTACGTATGCGGAAATGCCGGCGGCAATCCCATCCTGTATAAGATTGCCATCAGCGCCAACGCCGCCGGCACAGTAACGACCGGTCCAACTCTGACGACCGCCGCGACGGCGTGCTCACCGGTCACCGAACTTTGTAATCCCGGCACCGGAACCTGCGCCAATACCCCTACCGGGAACGCCGTGGATTGGATTTTTCTGAGCGTGCAATCCGACGCCAACACCAGCCGGGCATCGTCATGCACGAGCGCTTCCAGCGGTTGCGTCATGGGGTTTAATGTCACCAGCGGGTCGATAAGTACCACCACAAACGCTTCTTCCGATGCGAATGAAGCCGGCGGAACGAGCGGGATCATAATCGACAATACGGTCGGCTCGGGCACTCTCGCCGGGGCATCGCAGGTCTATTTCTCAACGCTCGCGAACTCGACCGGTACCTGCGGCACCAACGTGGGATGCGCCGTGCAGGCCTCGCAGAGCGGTCTATAGTCATATGCAAAAACACGAGCAGCGCGGTCATCCGGCGCGCAAAGCCACGACAAAGAAGCCGTATCAGAAGCCGAGCTTCCGCCACGAGCGGATCTTCGAGACCATGGCACTCACGTGTGGCAAGGTCGGCTCTACGCAGGCCGCATGCCGTCTGTACCGAAAAAATTCTTGAGCGGCGAATTTTCCGCGAAGGTCAATCCAGAGCTTCGCGACCGAATCGGCTGCGAACTCGTCGCCGAGGCGCTGCGCTTAAGCGGCGAGATTCGCTTGCAGGTGACCGGGACGAGCATGCTTCCATCGGTCTGGCCGGGAGACGTGTTGCTGGTGCGCGGGGGCGGCGATTCAGTCCCATCCATCGGGCAAATCGTGCTCTTCCTGCGCGACGGCCGCCTGTTTGCGCATCGCGTCGTCGCGCGGTCCGATGCCGGCGGCAGGGCGAGCGTGGTCACACGAGGCGATGCGGTCCCGCAGTGCGATGCGCCAATCCCTGGTTCCGAAGTCCTCGGGTCCGTCGCCGGCATCCTGCGCGACGGGTCGCCTCGAGTGCCGCCATCGGAACTGTCGCGGGGAACGCGGCTGCTCGCGTTCGGGTTGCGGCACTCGGCTGTGATTCGGCGCCTCACGATGCTCGTCGCGGGCGCCAGCCCGCGCGGTGAACCCCAAGCGGAAACGATGCGGCCGGTATGAGAGTGACCGTCGAGGCCGCGATCGAAATCGGCGGGCTGCCCATCACCGTCCGCTGCGCCGACTGCGCCTTCATCGGGATGCTCAAGGAGCGCTACGCGAATTTCCTCGGCGCCCCCGCGCGCAGAGGAGTCACCCTCGAGGTCAGCATCGCTCCGCCCTCGATCATTTCCGCCGAGGAGGATCTCAAGGTTACTTACGGCTCCGGACGCTGGATGATGCGCCGGGGAGACTTTCTGGCCGAGTGGGACCCGGTCACTCAGCAGGGATGCGTTCGGCAATCGGCCAATCCCTACGCGATCGACTCGGTATTGCGAATTATCCACAGCCTGGTGCTCGCGCGCCGCGCAGGGCTTCTGCTCCACTCGGCGAGCGCGATAAGAAATGGCCGGGCGTTTTTGTTTTCGGGCGTCTCCGGCGCCGGCAAGACCACCATCGCGCGCCTGGCGCCGCCCGATGCGACTCTGCTGACGGATGAAATCTCATACGTCCGCCGGGTGGCGGGCGGTTTTCACGCATATGGGACGCCGTTTGCGGGCGAATTGGGCGTCGCGGGCCGCAACATCGCCGCGCCGATCGCCGCGATCTATTTTCTCGCCAAGGGGACGGACAATCGTGCGCGCCCGATTCCCCAGTCGGTTGCAGCGAGGTCGCTGCTGCGCAACGTGCTGTTTTTCGCCGATGACGCCGCGCTGGTCGAGGACGTATTCCGCACCGCATGCGAGTTGGTCTCAAGCGTGCCGGTGTACGAACTCACTTTCAGGCCCGACGGCGAGGTATGGGATCTGGTCGCGTGAGTGAAAAATTCATCAGCCGGAGCGACAAGGTCGCCGCCCGCATGCTGGGCGATGAAATGATGGTCATGTCGGTGGTGGATTCGACCTTGTTCAGCCTTAACGAAACGGCAAGCCTGATCTGGAACGCCGCCGACGGCGCAACGCCGCTCAGCGAGATCGTCGAGCGCGAGATCGTGGCGAAATTCGACGTGAGCGCTGCGGACGCCTACCGGGATGCGCTCGCACTCGCGGAGGAGCTTGCGCGGCACGGGATCCTGCGGATAGCCGATCGCCCCCGCGCGGCAAAGCGCTAATGAGTTCGCTCGTCGAGGAGATGAACGCGAAGGCGATCGCGCTGGGCGTTCCCATCGCAGCGCACCTCGATCTGACCTATCGATGCAACGAGCGGTGCGTGCATTGCTACCTCGATCACGACGATCGAGGCGAGATGAACCACGGCGAGATTCGCCGGCTTCTTGAACAGATGGCCGATGCGGGCGTATTCATGCTGGCGCTCAGCGGGGGCGAGCCGCTGCTGCGCGAGGATTTCTTCCCGATCGTGCGGCGCGCGCGCCAACTGCAATTCAATGTAAAGGTCAAGACCAACGCGACCCTGATCGAGAAGCGGGAAGCGGCGGCGCTTTGCGAACTCGGCGTCGCGAACGTTCAGGTCAGCGTTTACTCGCATCGAGCCGAGGTCCACGACGCGATCACCAGGGTGCCGGGATCGTTTCGGCGCACAATCGACGCGATTCGGCGCCTGGCCGCGCAAGGCCTCAAAGTCACGATCGCAGACGTCCTGATGCGCCAGAACCGGCTCGACTATCCGGGAGTTCAGGCGCTGGCGCGAGAGCTTGGCGCAAGCTTCGCGATCGATCCGACGATCACGCCGCATCTGAACGGCGACCGGTCGTTGCTCGAATTGAACATCGCGCGCGCCGACCTGCAGGCGGTGATGCGCGATGAAACGATCGGCGGCGTCGCCCCGCAATCCTGCCCGCCGCCATCGAGGGCGGGCGCCGCCGAAGCCGTCGAGGTTCCATGCAGCGCCGGCCATAGCTTCTGCTACGTATCGCCGACCGGAGACGTTTATCCTTGCGTGCAGTTTCCGCTGCTGAGCGGGAACGTGCGGTCGCAATCGTTCCTCGACATCTGGCGCAATTCGCCCGAGCTTAAAGAAGTTCGCTCGATTCGCGAGCGCGACCTCCGGGTCTGCTCGCGATGCGTGCACGCGAGCGGTTGCAGCCGATGCCCCGGGCTTGCATTCATGGAAGGCGACATGCGCGGCCCATCGTCAGCCGATTGCGAGAAATCGTACGCGCGAACGGGCATTGCGGGCGCCGGGATGCCGGACGCGGCGAATTCGGGGACCGCGGCTTAGATCGTAGTGCGGCTGAAAAAAGAAAGGCCCGGCGTGAACGCGCCGGGCCTCAACTGCGACTGGGTAGTGATTCGCTCTCAGCCGACGGTCCAGGTATCCCCGCTGCGGAGCAGCTTGGTGAGGTCGCCGGCGCCTTGCTTGGCCTTCACATCGGCGAGCTGCTGGTTAACCGCGGCTTCATAGCTCGGGCGTTCTACGGCATAGAAAATGCCGATCGGGGTCGGCAGCGGCGCCTCGAAGTTCCCGAGCATAAATGCGAGCCCGAGATTGGTCTCATCGTGCACGACCAGGTCTTTCTCGGTGATCCCGTTGCCGAGCGCTACGACCTCGGGCCTCATCCCGTTCATCCGGATGCCCTTGTCGCGGTTCTTACCGAAGATGAGCGGCTTGCCGTGCTCGAGGACGAGCTGATGGTCGGCCTTGATCTGCTTGTCGGTCAGGTCATTCCACGCGCCATCGTTGTAGATGTTGCAGTTCTGAAGAATCTCGATGAACGAAGTGCCGCGATGGTCGTGGGCGCGCTTGAGCATCTGGCCGAGGTGCTTCTGTTCGACATCGATCGCGCGCGCGACGAAGCCCCCTTTCGCGCCCAGCGCCACGGTGATCGGGTTGAACGGATAATCAACCGAGCCCGCCGGGGTCGATTTGGTGATCTTGCCGAGTTCCGAGGTGGGCGAGTACTGGCCCTTGGTCAGCCCGTAAATCCGGTTGTTGAAGAGCAGAATATTGATGCCGACATTGCGGCGCATCACGTGGATGAAGTGATTGCCGCCGATCGACAGGGCGTCTCCGTCGCCGGTCGCGACCCACACGTCCAGCTCCGGCCGGCTGATCTTGAGCCCGCTCGCAATCGCCGCGGGCCGCCCGTGAATCGAGTGGAAGCCGTAGGTGTTCATGTAATACGGAAACCGGCTCGAACATCCGATTCCCGAGATGAAGACGACGTTGTGCGGCGGGATGCCGAACTCAGGCATCGTCCTCTGCACCTGGGCGAGGATCGCATAGTCACCGCAACCGGGGCACCATCGCACCTCCTGGTCGCTGACGAAATCCTTGCGCGTAAGCGGAGTATCCATCGGTTTCAGCCCTCCAATGCCCGGTTGATGCGGGTGACAAGTTCGCCGACCTTGAACGGACGCCCTTGGATCTTGCCGTAGCCGACGGCATCGATCAGGTAGTCGGCGCGAACCAACCTGAGCAACTGCCCCATGTTCATCTCGGGTATCAGCACCTGCTTGAACTTGCGGAGCTGGTCGCCCAGATCGCGGGGGCGGGGGTTTAGATAACGCAGGTGAATCTGCGAAACTTTCTTTCCCTTATCGCGCACCTGCTTGACCGCCTCGCGAATCGGACCGAAGGTCGATCCCCATCCGAGCACGACCAGGTCGCCGCCCTGCTGATCGCCGAAGATCTCGGTGGGCGGAATCTCTTGCGCGACTGCGGCGACCTTGCGAGCCCGCTGCCGCACCATCGCCTCGTTATTGGCGGGCGAGTAGCTGACGTTACCGGTCAGTTCCTCGCCGCTCAGCCCGCCGATACGATGCTCGAGTCCGGGCGTGCCAGGCACCGCCCACGGACGCGAAAACGTCACGGGGTCGCGCGCGTAGGGCATGAAGCCCTTGGGGTCGGTGCGGAACTCCACCTTGATCGGCGCAAGGCTGTTCACGTCGGGCACCAGCCACGGCTCGGCGCCGTTGGCAAGCTGGCCGTCGGTCATCAGGATGACCGGCGTCATGTACTTGACCGCGATGCGGACCGCCTCGTAGGCGCAATCGAAGCAGTCGGCCGGCGAGGATGCCGCGATGACTGGAAGCGGGGCCTCACCGTGGCGCCCGTATATCGCCATCAGCAAGTCCGCCTGCTCGGGCTTGGTCGGCATCCCGGTGGACGGTCCCGCCCGCTGAACATCGGTGATGACCAGCGGCAGCTCGACCTTGACCGCGAGCCCCATGCCCTCCTCCTTGAGGTCCATGCCCGGCCCGGACGTGGTCGTGATCGCGATCGCGCCGCCGAACGACGCGCCGATCGCCGAGCATATGCCCGCGATCTCGTCCTCGGCCTGGAACGTATAGACCGGGAAATTCTTGAAGCTCGAGAGATCGTGCAGAATGTCGCTGGCAGGGGTGATCGGGTAAGAGCCGAGGAACAGAGGCCGTCCCGCTTTCATTGCAGCCGCGACGAATCCGAGCGCGGTCGCGCTGTTGCCGGTGATGTTCCGGTACAGGCCCGGCTCGATTTTGGCCGCGGGGACCTCGTATAGCGATGCGAACAGCTCGCTCGTCTCTCCGAAGTTGTACCCCGCCTTCAGCGCGCGCATCGTGCCTTCCAGCGTCTCCGGCCGGCGGCTGAAACGGCTCTGGAGGTACTTGATCGTGCTGTCGATGGGTCGCTGGAAGAGCCATGAGAGCAGACCCAACACGAACATGTTGCGGCTCTGCATGACCGCGCGAGAGGTGAGACCCAGCCCGTGCTGCGACAGAGCCGTCAGCTTGGTGATATCGACCGGGATGACCTGGTACTTGTCCAGCGAATGGTCGGTCAGCGGGTTGGAGTCATAGCCGGCGCGCTTGATGTTCGCGTCGGTGAAGGCTTCCTGGTCGATGATAATGACGCCGTTGGGGGAAACGTCGCCGAGGTTGGCCTTGAGCGCCGCCGGGTTCATCGCAACGAGCACGTTCGGCTCGTCGCCGGGGGTGAAGATTTTGCTGCTCGAAAAATTCAGCTGGAATCCGCTCACTCCGGCAAGCGTGCCGATTGGGGCGCGGATTTCAGCGGGATAGTCGGGCAGCGTCGCGATATCGTTGCCAGCCAACGCCGACTCGGTCGTAAATTGCATCCCGGTCAACTGCATCCCGTCGCCCGAATCCCCGGCGAAGCGGATTACGACCCGTTCGCGCTTCTCGCGAGCCTTGCGCGGCGCAGGCGACGCGGCCTGGCTCGGGAGGGCGGCGGCTTCTCTAGCGGCCTCAGGTGGTACAGTCATCTCCTTCGAATCTCCCTAGGTTACAGAATCGGTTGAGAAACATCCCGATTGAGCGAAGTTGAACAAATAAGCGCGTGTGCAGAACTGAAGTATATCTAATGCAAGCTAATTGTAAAAGAGCCGCGCTCAGCGGACTGTGAACCGGTCGAATTGGCCGGTATGCTCCGCCCATTCCTCGCGCACATTGGTCACTCGCGCGGCACGTGGACCCTCATGCGCCCAAGCGGCAAGCAGCTTGAGGCGGTCCTCCCGGCCTTCGGCCACCAGTTCGACATCGCCGCTGGCGAGATTGCGGACCCAGCCCGTCAGCCCGAGGCTCTGCGCCTCGTCCCACGCACCGAATCGAAAGCCGACGCCCTGCACGCGGCCGCTTATTTTGAGGCGAAGCTGCGCAAGCCTGGCATCCATTTCAGTCCGCCCTGAGGAGCTTCAGGAATCCGGCCTCATCGAGCACGCGGATGCCGAGTTCCTGGGCCTTCCTGAGCTTCGAGCCGGGCTCCGCGCCCGCGACGACGAAGTCGGTCTTGCGGCTCACCGATGAAGTGACACGCCCGCCCGCCGCCATGATGCGGCCCTCGGCCTCCTCGCGCGAAAGCGACTCGAGCGTTCCGGTAAGCACGAAGGATTTGCCGCCGAGTGCGCCGCGGCCCTCGGCCGGGGCGGCAGATGGCCTCTCGATTTCGAGCGCCTTGATGAGCCGCCGCGCGGTTTTCTCGTTTCGCGGCTCGTCAAAGTATTCGCGCACGCTGCGGGCGACCTCGGGTCCGATGTCGCGCACGGCGAGCAGATCGTCCTCGCTCGCCCTGATGAGCGCATCCATCGAACCGAAGCGCTGCGCCAACTGCCGGGCGGTATGCTCGCCGACGTGGCGGATTCCGAGTCCATTGATCAGCCGCTCGAGCGTGGTGCTGCGCGCCTCGGCGATCGCGTCGATCACGTTCTGCGCGCTCTTATCGGCCATCCGCTCGAGTCCCGCGATCTGCTCGCGGGTAAGCGCGAAAATGTCGTCGAGCTGCTTGACCAGCCCCTTGTCGACAAGTTGAGCGACCAGCTTGTCGCCGAGCCCCTCGATGTCGAGGCAGTTTTTCGATGCGAAATGGCGAATCGACTCGCGCATCCGCGCGGGGCAGTTCGCATTGACACAGAAGTAGGCGACCTCGCCCTCCTCGTGGACCACCGCGCCGTGGCAAATCGGACAATGCGCCGGCATCGCGAACGCATGCGATCGCGGGCGCTTCTCGTGGGTGACGCGGACCACGTATGGAATCACGTCGCCCGCGCGTTCGAGCAGCACCGTGTCGCCCTCGTGGATATCCTTGCGGCGGATCTCGTCGAGGTTGTGCAGCGATGCGCTCGAGATCGTGACGCCCGCGAGCTGGACCGGGCTGAGCTTCGCGACCGGCGTGAGCGATCCGATCCGGCCCACCTGCACCTCGATCTTCTCGACGACCGTCTCGGCCTGCTGAGCCTTGAACTTGTACGCGATCGCCCAGCGCGGCGATCGCGAAACTTCTCCGAGCTGCTCCTGGAGCGCATACGAGTTGACCTTGGCGACCACCCCGTCGGCATCGTAGTCGAGCGCGTGGCGCTTCTCGGTCATTTCGTTCCAGTAATCGAGCACCGCGTTGACGTTGGGGCAGATGCGCGAGAGCGGATTTACCTTGAGCCCCAGGGCTTTGATTCCCGCGAGGAACTCCCACTGCGATGCGAACTCGGCGCCCTCGACCGTGCCCGGCGCGTAGAGAAACGTGTCGAGCGGGCGCGATGCGGTCACTTTGGGATCGAGCTGGCGAAGCGAGCCCGCGGCGGCGTTGCGCGGATTGGCGAACACCGGCTCGCCCGCGCGCTCGCGCTCTTCATTGAGTCTCGCGAAGCCCTTCTTCGGAATGATGACCTCGCCGCGCACTTCGAGCAGGCGGGGAATCGTTCCGTGCGCCGGCTTCATCAGGCGCAACGGCACGCTCCGAATGGTGCGGATGTTCGCTGTGACATCCTCGCCGTTGATTCCATCGCCGCGCGTGGATGCGATCGTGAGCAGGCCGCGCTCGTAAACGAGTTCGATGCTCAAGCCGTCGAGCTTGATCTCGGCGACGTACTCGATATCGCCCGTGGCCTTGAGGAAACGCTTGATGCGCTTGTCGAACTCGACCATCTCCTCGGCGTCCATCGCGTTGGCGAGCGACATCATCATCTTGCGATGCGCGACGGTGGCGAACTTTTCGCTCGGGGCCGCGCCGATGCGCTGGGTCGGAGAATCGGGCGTGCGAAGCTCGGGATGCTCACGCTCGAGCGCCTCGAGCCGCCGCATCAGCCGATCGAATTCGGCGTCGGAAATCTCGGGGGCGTCGAGCACGTAATAGAGATAGTTGTGATGGTTGATCTCTTCGCGAAGCTTCTCGGCTTCGGCAGCGAGCTTGCGGGAATCCTCGCGCATCGGCGTCACCGTAATGGTTTTAGCCAAGCGCGAACGTCCCGGCTAGGACCAGGCGCCGGGCGTGCGTGAAATGAGGGCGGGAAACCTCGCGCATGCGCGCCTGTCAAACCGGCGCGCTGCGGCGCTCAGCCGCGCGAGTATCCCATCGCCTCGAGGAAGTCGTCCACGCTCTTGAACCGCATGTACATGTTGGTGCGCTTTTGCGCGCCGATGGTGCTGTTCGGCTCGGGAGCATACGCATGGCCCGGCCACACGACGGTCGCATCGTCGAGATTGCGCAACGTGTCGTTGAGGCTGTGATACATCGCCTCGGGATCCGAGCCGGGCAGATCGACTCGTCCGCACGAATTCACGAACAACGTGTCGCCTGACACTAGGTTGCCATCGATGAGGAAGCACTGCGATCCCGGCGTGTGTCCGGGCGTGTGCAGGAACTTGATCTCGATGTCGCCGATTTTCAGCACGTCGCCCGCATCGACCTTGACGATGTCCGAGTCGGAGAGCCCCGCGACCATCTTCGCGCCCTCCGCGTCGTGCTTGTTGATGTAGATCTTGGCCTTTACGCGCTCGATCATCTGCGCGGCGCCCTCGATGGTCTGGCCCATCATTCGGCCGCCGAGATGGTCGGGGTGATAGTGCGTCACGAGGATTTTGTCGATTTGGTAGCCTTCGCGCTGGACGAAGTCGCAAATCGCATCGACGTCCCACGCCGGATCGACGACGACTGCCTTGTGAGTTTTCGGGTCGCCGATGATGTACACGAAATTCGCCATCGGCCCGATCTGCGCCTGCTTCAGATAGAGAAGATGTTTAGCTGGCATCGCGATTGTCTCCGCTCAGGATTTTCCGCGCGTGGCTTTGCGCGCAGCCGAGCGCGCGGCCCTGGAATCGAGCCTAAGCCCGCGGTCCCACAGGAACTCGGGTTCGCCGAGCCGTTTCGCCACCCATCGCGACTGCACGAAAAGGTGGTCGCCGAGGCGGTTGATATAGACGATGAGCTGCTCGCTTATCGGCTCCTCGCGCTCGAGCGTCCAGCAGATGCGCTCGGCGCGGCGGCAGACGGTGCGGGCCAGATGAAGAAAGGCATTGAGTATGCCGCCGCCGGGAAGCGTGAACGAGTTGAGCGGCTCGAGCTCCGCCTGCATTCGATCCATTTCCTGCTCGAGCCTCGCGACCTCCTCCGCGCCCATCTTGTGCATTCCCTCGTACTCGGCGTCGAGCGGGGTGGCAAGTTCGCTGCCCACATCGAAGAGTTCGTTCTGGATCCGCCGGAGCATCTCCGAGTACCACTCGAAATCGCGGCCCAGCTTGTCGCGATACTGCGGGAGCCAGGAGCGCACGATGCCTAGGATCGCGTTGAGTTCGTCGATCGTCCCGTAGGCATCGAGCCTGCCGCTCTCCTTCGCCACGCGCCTTCCGCCGACCAGCGCGGTGAGCCCCTTATCGCCGGTGCGCGTGTAGATTCGTGTGAGCCGTATCGGCATCAGAGGCCCGCCTTATTGCGCAGCACCTGGTAGGCGGCATCGCCAAGATCGGCCGAGGTCGGCAGGCCGGCATCGCGCCACCCCGCGACGACAATCTTGCCGTTTTGGTCGCGTTGGCCCCCAAAGCCGCCGACCACGTTCGTCAAATCGGTGTAACCGGCATCTTCGAGCATTTCGCAGGCGCGCTGCGAGCGCCCGCCCGCCTGGCATCCGACGACAAGTTTCCTGCCCTTGGGCAGGACTTTTTCGACAACGTCGAGGAAGTCCGGGTTCAACTGCATCTGGCCGGGCGCCTTGAAGAACACAACCGGGATATTGATCGCGCCCGCGGGATGACCGGCCGCGAACTCCGGTTCGGTCCGGACGTCGAGGTAGAGCGCGTCGGGATTGTTCTGAAGCGTCGTGTGCGCCTCGAGCGGCATTTGCTGCTTGATTGCCATAACTGAGCAACCTCTCCCGTTGATGCGGTCGATCCTACCAGAACGCGCGCTGAGAGCGCGATGGGATTCTCGGCGCCTTGCCGCTCGAGGGCGCTTCATTCTGGGGCGTCGGGATGACGGAACAGACCGCCGCCTGGCACGGTCTTACCCCAAGACCGGGACGAAGGACGGAACCTTTGCGCAAGAGCATCGAGGTGAGCTATGGGTAACGCCGTCGGAGTGGTCAAAAAGGAAATTCCGACGGAGTGAATTTTTCGCGGTGTCAAATGCCCGGAGGATATCTCGATGAAGAATGCTATCTGCGAAATGTTCGGTATCGAATTCCCGCTCTTCGCGTTCAGCCATTGCCGCGACGTTGTCGTCGCGGTCAGCCGCGCGGGCGGCTTCGGAGTGCTCGGAGGGGCCGCATTCACGCCCGACGATATCGAGCCTGAGCTCAAATGGATCGACGAGCATATCGACGGAAAGCCGTACGGCGTGGACGTCCTGATTCCGGAGAACCTGGTGATCAAGGGCGAGAAAGGCGTTACGGCCCGCGAACTTGCGGCGCGCGTTCCGCAAAAGCATAAGGATTTCGTCAGCGATCTGCTGCGAAAATACGACGTCGAGCCGACGCAGATACGCGAGACCACCCGCGAGCATCGTCCCGACGAGGCGCCCTCGATGCAGGAAGATCAAGCGATCAGGCTGCTCGAAGTGGCGTTCCGCCATCCGATCAAACTCATCGCAAACGCGCTTGGCGTTCCTCCGCAGCGGATGCTTGACCTGGGACACAAGCACGGCGTTCCCGTCGCAGCTCTGGCCGGTGCGCCTGAGCATGCGGTGCGCCACGTCAAGGCGGGCGTCGATATCATCGTCGCGCAAGGTGGAGAAGCAGGAGGGCATTGCGGCGAGGTCGCCACGATCGTGCTCATCCCGGAGGTGGTCCGTGCGATCAAACCGATCGGCAACGTGCCGGTTCTCGCGGCAGGCGGAATCATGACCGGCCGCCAGATGGCGGCATGCATGGCGATGGGTGCGGCGGGCGCATGGACCGGTTCGGTATGGCTGGCGACCACGGAGTCGGAGACATCGGAAATTTTCCGCGAAAAGATGGTTGCGGCGCGCTCGCGCGATACCGTCCGATCGCGATGCCGCACAGGAAAACCGTCGCGTCAGCTTAAATCCGCGTGGACCGAGGCATGGGAAAGTCCGCAAAGCCCGGGAGCGCTTCCGATGCCGTTCCAAAGCTTTTTGAGCGGACCCGCACTCCAAGCTGTAGACCAGGCTGCCGAGCGTGGCAATCAGAAGGCGCGCGAACTCGTTACTTACTTTGTCGGACAGGGCGTCGGGCTCGTCGATTCAGTGAAGTCCAGCCGTCAGGTCGTGCAGGAATTCAAGCAGGATTTCGCTGACGCGATCGCAGACCTGCAGGCGATGGTCGAAGAATAGGCCGTCGGCGGCGGAATTCGCTTTCAACGATCAGGAGCGGCGGCTCGCTCGCGAGAGCTTCCCTACGGCTTCGGATTGCCGTGGCGCTCGTAATAGACCATCTCGCGACTCGGCTTGAGCGGGCGCGGCTGCGGCGGATTGTCCGGGTCCGGGTATCCGAACGGAAGAATCGTAAAGAGCGCCCATCCCTGCGGCACGCCGAGCAGCGCGCAAATCTTCTCCGCCTCGAAATTACCAACCCAGCAGGTCCCAAGCCCGAGCGCCCACGCCGCATTGGCCATGTTCTGGACGGCCTGCGCGCAATCGACGTCGGCCCATCGCGTATTCGAGACGTCCTTGAGCACCACGATCGCAGCGGGCGCGTTCGCGATGAATCGGCCGGTCGAGCAAAGCGCACCGAGTTCCTTGAGATGGTCGCGGTCGCGGACCACGATGAACTGCCAGGGCTGGAGGTTTCGCGCGCTCATCGCATGGCGTCCCGCATCGACGATCTTCCTCAGTTTCTCCGGCTCGACCCGCCGGGATGCGAATGCGCGATGCACCTTCCTGCCAATGATTGCCTCTAATGCGTCCACGGCTTCTCTCCATCGATTGCCGAGGGTTCTCCGATGCGCCGCCGGGAGGGTTTGTTCCAGAGCCGACGGCGCAATCTACCACCCGGGAGTCGCAGCGGTACGATTCAATGTGCGCTGAACCTGAATCTCTTGTAGTATCTACCGGCCGTCAATTCCAGATCCATATTGAACGGCGGGGAATCAGCCGATGCGACTGACCGACCGGCTCCTGTTCGGCTCGGGCGTTTGGAAACGAATCGGCCGCGCGGCTGCCGTGGTGGCGCTGCTGATCGCCGCAATCGCCGGGACGGCAAGCGCGGAAGAGCCGCAGTTCCCCATTTATTACCAGGGCGCTGAAGACCTCGTTCTTTCCCGCCTCAATCTCGATCCGACAACCCAGCGCACTGCCAATCTTGCCGATGCCCGGACCGCGGTTTTTCAGGACGGGCTCCCGGCCAAGGGAGCCGCGCTCGATGCGCTCAAGTCGCGCGTCGAAGCCGGGATGGGCCTGGTCATCGTCACGGGACGCCATCTCGACCCAGCTGCGCTCGAATCGGTGACCGGCGGGGCGTTGCGGCAAACCTCGACCGTCGATGTTCCCGCCGGGCCGAGCCGCGGCCAGGAACTGGAGCGGCTCGCCGCGGTGATCGAGTACGCTGGGCCTGCGGCCGATCCGATTGGGAAACAGATAAGCTGGCGCTCAGCGGTGCGCGTGCACGAGCGATCGCTGCTCGATCCAGGCCCGACCTTGACCGTGCTGGTGCAGACCGGCGCCAAGGACCCGGTGCGCCCGCACACGCCGGTCCTGCTCGCGATGAAGCTCGGCAAGGGCACGATTTACGTGCTCAATGTATGGCTGCTGCAGGGCGATCAGCGCGCGAGGGTCGCGAGCTACATCGAACTGCTCAAGGGCATCCGGGGCGCCGAGAACTACGATTTTCAGCGCTGGCCGTACTTCAACTGGCTGCTCTACGATCTCACGCGCGCGGCGGCCGGCGCGCACGCCGCTGCGTTCGGCGATTGGGTGGCATCTCCGGTGCCGGATTCGCGCCAGGCTGCGTGGCTCGCGGTCGTCTTTCTCACGATGTTCGCGTCGTTCATCGCAGCCTGCTTCTTCGTGCGCCGCTACAGCCTCAACCATCCCGATGAACTCGAGCGCCTGTATCTGGCGGCGCCGGCCGGCCCGCGTCCCGCCTCGCTGGGAGCGGCGGCGGCGCAAAAAGCCGGCGGCCATTCGCGCGGGGACCCGCGCTGGGAGATCGTGGGCTTCCACCGCCCCTTGAGCGGCTTTTTTTTAAACAGCCTGCTCGCGCTGTTCATCATGATCCCGTTCAACTTCGTCACCACCTACTACCTCGACCGCAATTTCGTGAACCCGTTTCTCGAGGCGCGCGGCGCGTGGGCGGCCGTCGTGCAATTCATGGTTTTCTTCTTCACCCTGCTCGACCTCGGCACCGGTCAGGCGATGGTGAAATACTTCGCCGAGTACCGGGTGAAGGAGCCGGGGCGCGCGATCAGTTACGCGCAGTTCTTCATCTGGTTCCACGCCATCGCAGGCATGTTCCAGATAACGGTGCTCGGGCTCGTCGCCGCGATATGGATGCCGCAGACTGCGATCGCGTACCTGACCTGGTTCGTGATTCTCCACACTCTCATTCAGTTCCCCGGCTTCATCCCGATCTTCCTGAACTTGTACCGCGCGTTGCAGCGTTTCGATTACGCCGAATTGATAATCGTGCTTCAGTTCGTGCTGGTTCCGATCACATCGATGACCTGCGGGATCTTCATGCGGCACTGGGGGCTGCTGCATTCGGTTTTCGGCGAGGGAATGGGTGTCGTGTTCGGCATCGCGATCGGCAGCGTGATCGGGAACCTGCTCATGGGCCTGTTCTGCGCGATCTTCTATCACCGGATGGGCTACCGGCTGACGACGATTTTCCTGGCGCACTTCGATCGCGACACGATCAGGAAGTCGTTCGTTTACGGGATCAAGCTGACCGGGGGCAATTTGCTGGCAGCGCTGTCGTGGGGAATGATCCCGGTGATCATGGGGGTGCTGCTCCCGAACTTCCTCGAACTCAATGAGATCTTCGTCCTCACCTTCATGCTCACTTTCGGATACCTGGAGACGGGCGTGTGGGTGTTCTCGAACCTGATGCCGTCGATCTCGGAGAGCTACTCGCACGGGATGATGCGGCTTACGCGGCGGTACCTCGACCAGGGGCTGCGCTGGGGCATCATGGTGACCTCGATGCTCGGGGGAGCGTTCGTCGCATTCTCCGGCGCGTTCGTGGGCGGGCTATTGCCGCCGCAGTTCATGCGCGCGATCGGCGTGATGGCGCTCGCGCATCTGTGGCGGACGTGCGATTTCACAACCCGCCTGCCCGACCAGGTATTCCAGGGAGTTGGCCGCACGGGGCTGTACACGATCGCCGCGGCGGTCGAGCACCTGAGCCGGATCGTGCTCGCATGGTACCTGATCAAGTGGTACGGATTTCCGGGCCTGTTCTACGCGTTCATGGCGGCGTCGCTGCTACGGGCGGCGATGGCCTGGCCGCTGATGGCGTGGCTGGTCGCATCGCCCGCGATAAGCGTGTGGCAGACGCTTTTGAACCCGGCGCTCGCCGCGCTGGGCAATTACCTGATCCTGCGCGGATTCGTCAGCGCGTTCTTCCGGGGACCGGGGCACGTCGGGAACGCATGGCTGGTCGTGCTCTTCTGTCTGCTCGCATCGCTTCCCATCTACATGCTGCTGACCGGCTTATTGGGATGGGATGAAAAGGCGCTCGCGGAGTTCCGCGATGCGGCCGAGCTGGTGCCGGCGCCGTTCGGGGCCGCCGCGCGGATGGCGCATCGGCTGGTCGAGCTGGGCTCACGGCTGAGCCCGCTACACGATCGATTCCCGGGGACGCTTCTGACGGAGGCCGCAGCCGACGCCGCGGCGCTGACCGCGCTCAAGGCGGATTTGCACTGAGCAGGACGAAATCGGCATCGCGCGCGGGAGTGGCCTCATCCGCGGCGATAGATCGCGAACTCCTCCTCCAGCCGCGCGACACGGTCCTGCACCGACGCGACGCGCTGGAGCCCGAGGAAGAACTGCACCAGCTCCTCGTGCCCGGCCTGGCCGCCGGGGCTCATCACCTCGACCAGTTCCTCGATTAGGCTTGGGAACTTCTCCCTGGGAATGTAGTAGTTCGACCAGCCGAAGTTGCAGTGGCGATGGAGGATCTTTGCGATGGTCTTCTCCAGGACCGCCCGCTGCGAAGCGCCGTGTCCGCCTTCCTCGTTCAAATCCTCGTTCCCCCGTTGGTATGGATGTTCATGGTTCAGGCGCCCTTCTTCAGCGCTGGTGGCGGCGCGACGTCATCCGCCCATCGAATCTTGTGATAGTCGAAGCGCATGTTCTCGATGATATTGAACTTGATGATTTCGAAATAGGGGGAAATATCGAAGTCGCGCGGCGTGACGAGCGTGGGCGAAACCGGCTGCAGCACTCCGTACTCACGCGCCCCCTGCTTCGCACCCACCGGCCAAAGCCGCAACCGCCCGGTGCGGCCGGATTCGTCGGGCAACTGCGCGAAGCGCGGAATAATCGGGAACTTCACCCGCCCGAAGCATTCCGCAATCAGGCTCGAGCAGATGACGCGCGTCGGCTCCCCGCTCCCGAACTGGAGCGCCTGGCGCCGCAACCGGCGCGGCACGAAGCTCACCGGAAGGAAGAAGCGCGCGAGATCGATGATGTTCTTGATGTCGTAGGTAAGCCCTACGCTGCCGAGGGCTTCGGAAAGCACCTCCGAGAGATCCGCCGCGGACAAATTATACGGCCGGCACACGCGGATGTTGTATTCGCGGTACTTGCTGAGCGGCGACAGCACCACGCCGCTGTCGACCAGCGCCTCCACTATCAGCCACTCGGCATCTTCGCCGAACTTCTCGACGTACTCCGCGCGTCGCGAGGGGTCACGCTTGAGCGGCTCATCGCCGACGAACAACGCCGAGTGAGACCATGAACTCTGCGTCAGGTACTTGATGCACTCGCTGATGCGCTCGTTGCCTTCGACCAGGACGACATCGCCCTTGCGGATGTGCCGCTTGAGGCTGGCAAGGTCATTGGGGATCTGAAGTTGGTAGCTCTTCAGCGGCTTGGTCAGCAGCCGGACTGCGAAGTTGGAAATCTTCTGCTGCAGCCACGTTATCGGATTCAACTTTCGCCCCTCAGCCATCGCGAGGTTTCGAACCACTGGCGCAGCGCGCCGGTTCGATCGCCCCATCTGATCGAATATAGGGATGAAAACCGCGACAAAACAAGCCAGGGCTTGAAAAAGCGGGGGCAGCGCGACATAGGCGCCAGCCCCTCGAGCGCTTCTCGATTGAACTTCGAACTCACGAACGGGTCGAGGGACCCAGGCCGCCGGCTATCTCTGGCCGGGCCGGGGGGCGGCGGTCAGGCCGCGGCCTGAGCGCTAATCACTCGCGGGACCGATGATTCAACAGGAGTGTAGCGCAAGAGCGTGTAGGTGCCGGGACGGTCATCAAAAACCGGGCGCACCCGCTGCCCCACCTTTAGCGACGACGGATCGGCTCCCACGATATTGGTATTGATATGCGGTCCCTCGTCCAACTCAACTACCGCCAGGATTTGCGGCATTTCGTCGGCGAACTCCGGCATGGTGGGGATGCGCGCCACGGTGAATGTGTATAGTTTCCCCTCGCCGGAGACGGTGCGCCATACCAGGTTGCGCGACGCGCAGACCGGGCAATGGATCCGGGGGAAGAATACCCAGTGGCCGCGCTCGGCGCATTGCTGGATACGCACCTCATGGGCCTTGAGCCCGTCCCAGTACGGGGCGGTGGTCGGAGTCGGCATCGGGAGCGGCTTGTTCCATGTCATGATCGTTACTGCCCCTCCAGGATCAATGCGCCCTGCTCGCTCATTACTCCGCCGGTTCCGGATACGTAGGCAAGGTCATGTCGGGGCAACTGACGCTCACCGGCGCGCCCCTGGATCTGGTGGATGGCATCAATCACCTGCGAGATTCCGCCCGCCGCGCCGGCCTGCCCGAAGCTGAGCTGCCCGCCGTGCGTATTCATCGGAAAGTTTCCCTTGAATGTAAAATCGTTCTCGCGCAGGAAATTCATTCCGTCGCCCTTGGCGCAGAAACCCGCGTCCTCCAGCGTGAGCATCACAGTGATTGTGTAGCAGTCATAGATTTGCGCCATGTGCATATCGGCAGGTTTCCGGCCGGCCATTGCGAACGCTTTACGCGATGCCTTGCCGACCGGCGTAGCCAGCATGTCCGGCGCATAGCTAGGCGATTTGCTCTGGATATGTTCACCATAGCCAATAATTTTTACGCCTCGATGGCGGCAGTTCCCGGTATTGTCCGTGCGAGTGACTACCACGGCGCCGCCGCCCGCGACCGGCATCACGATTTCCAGCATTCTGAGCGGTTCCGCCACCATCCGCGACGACAGCACATCATCAACCGTTATCGGCTGGCCGAAGAAAAAGGCCTCGGGATTGTGGCAGGCATTGAAGCGCTGGGCGACGGAGATGCGCGCCAGCGCGCGGGGGTCATAGCCATACGTCGCGGCATACCGTTGGGCAATCATCGCATAGCCGGTGTTTTGCGCCATGTGGCCGTAAGGGATATCCATCTCGGCTTCAGGAGCGCCCCAGGCTCCGCTGTGCGCTCCGAGCTTGGATGCGCGCGCCCTGGCGGCCACCTCGTCCACGTTCGGCGCGATTGGCACCAACCGCGCCGGAATAACGCAGACTACCGTATTGCACAGTCCCATCTCGATCGCCGCAGCCGCCCGCCAGACCATCGCGACGGCATTTGCCCCACCAAGGTCCACAACCTCGGCGAAATTCAACGCGACGCCGAGATACTCACCGGCCATCGCCGGGACGAACATCCTGGCCTCGTTGAAGGCGGCCCCTTGCAGCACCAGCCCGTCCACGTCGGACAATTCCAGGCCGGCGTCGGCCAACGCCTTGATGGCCAGGTCCGCTACCTGTTCCAGATGGAACATGCGGGGCGCAGTGGTGTACTTCTCAGGTTTGTATTGAGCGGCACCCACCAGCGCCGCGCGTCCTTCCAAACCCATAATTTTCTCCTCCGGTTTCCTGGCGGGACCCCCGAGTCGTTTTCGCGATGATGCAGCGACGGAAACTGTCGCGCGCCGAGACTACTAGGGTCTGAACTGTCCGACAATCGCGTAGAACGGAACGTCGAGCGCGGCCTGTTCCGGGTCGTCGGTCTGGATCGAAAGCTGGCCGCGCAGTTGCCCCTCCGGCGCGCCATGCTTCAGAACGACCGTGATCTTGTATTCCTTGCCAGGCTTGACCGCCTCGGCCTGCGCGACGACCGAGGGACTCGAGCTGGAGAAGCCCGACACCTTGATATCGCGCGGCCCGGTGTTGGTGAGCTTGAGTATCCGCACGACATCCTGACCCTTGGGGACGATTCCGAATGAGACCTGGGCCGGATCGAGGGTAAGGTTTCCCGTCACCGAGCCGAACACATCGATCTGGATCGGAACGCGATTCGTCGCCACCTTGATCGTGTCATCGAACGCGCCCACCGGCATCGTCTTGAGGAGCGAGACCGTAAGCATCGCGCCGGGCTTGCCGTCCTTGCGCGGCTCCTTGGATACCTTTATCGCGGGGCTTGAGTGGGTCACCTCCCCGACGTTGAATCCCGGCGCGTTGGTAAGGTCGTCGATGACGACCTCGCGGGTCTCCTCGGTTCCCTTGCGAACATCGCCGAATGCGATCTGCGCGGGAGTCGCCGCCACCTGCTGGCGCACCGTCCCCTGCATGGTCATCACCGCCGACGGCGAGTTCGGGTCGTTGCTGAGCACGGTGACCGTGCGGGTCTGATGGCCCTTCTGGAAGCGCGTGTCGAAACCGACCGCGATGTCGGCGCTCTCCCCGGACGCGAGATGGGTGGTGCTGGGCGTGGCCGCGGTGCATCCGCACGACGGTTTGATGCCTCTGAGCAGCAGCTCGCCGGGGCCCGCGTTCTTGATCCTGAAGGTGTGATTGACCATCGTGCCTTCGAGCGCGGTGCCGAAGTTGTACAGCGGATCGATTACCTCGATTTTCGGTTGCGGTCCGGGCGGTGCGGCGTTCGCCCCCGGGATTCCGGTACCGGATTGGTCCTGTGCCGCGGCGCTGCCCGCGATCAGCAGGCAAGCCACAAGCGCGATCAGAATGCGTCGCATGATGAACCCTGCCATGGGAATCTGGCGGCGGTAGCGCCGCCGCAAGGAACCGTCCCTAATATCAAGACGTTCGCGATGGGCCCGCGTCAAGAGGCCCGGCCGCCGCCTTGGGCGTGGCGGGAGTCTCGACCGGCGATGGTTGGTAGCGGAGCAGGAAATCAGTCGCAAAGTTGCCGCGGATGAAATCCGGGTCGTGAAGTATCTTGAGGTGAAGCGGGATGTTGGTCTTGATGCCGTCGATCACGTACTCGCGCAGAGCCGCGCGAGCGCGCGCCAGTGCAAGATCGCGGCTTTCGGCGTGGACGATCACTTTCGCGACCAGAGGATCGTACTGCACCGGAACGCGATAACCGTCGTACAGCGCGGTCTCGACACGCACGCCCAATCCGCCCGGCGGATGATGGTTGGTCACTATCCCGGGCGATGGGATGTGCCGGTCGGGATCCTCGGCGTAGATCCGCAATTCGATCGCGTGGCCGGCAAACGTCACCTGCCGCTGTTTGAACCCGAGCGGCTCGCCCATCGCGATTCGGATGCTCTCCTTCACCAGGTCACGCGAGGTGACCATCTCGGTCACTCCGTGCTCGACCTGGATCCGCGTGTTCATCTCAATGAAGTAATAATCGCCATCGGGCGCGAGCAGGAACTCTACCGTGCCGACGTTCGAGTAGCCGACCACCTCGGCAGCGCGCACCGCGGCCTTGCCCATCTTCTCGCGCAGACGTGCGGTCAGCACCGGGCACGGGGACTCTTCGATCAATTTCTGATGGCGTCGCTGAATCGAGCAGTCGCGCTCGCCCAGATGGACGACGTTCTTAAGGCCATCGGCAAGGATCTGAAATTCGACGTGGCGCGCGCGTTCGAGGTACTTCTCGAGGTACATCGTGCGCGAGTTGAATGCGGCGCCGCTTTCCGCGCGGGCGAGCGGGAACAGCCGCTCGAGTTCCTTCGCGTCGCGCGCGATTCTCATTCCCTTGCCGCCGCCGCCCGCCGCCGCCTTGATCAGCACGGGAAAGCCCAGCCGCTTGGCGTCGGCCAAGGCGTCGCGCAGTTCGGTAACCCCCTTGCCCTCGGAACCCGGGAGAATGGGCACGCCGGCGCGCATCATGATTCGGCGCGCGCGCGGCTTGTCTCCCATCAGGCGGATGTGCCGGGCGCGCGGACCGACGAATTGCAGCCCGGAGCGCTCGCACGCCTCGGCGAAATCGCCGTTCTCGGACAGGAAGCCGTAGCCCGGATGGACCGCATCGGCGCCGAAGGTGAGCGCGCTGCTCAGTATCGCGGGGATGTTGAGGTAACTGTCCTCGGCGGCTGGCGGCCCGATACAAACCGATTCATCGGCCATCCGGACGTGCAACGCATCCTTGTCGGCGGTCGAATAGACGGCCACCGTGGGAATTCCCAGTTCCCGGCACGCGCGGATGATGCGAATCGCAATCGTCCCACGATTCGCAACTAGCAGCTTCTTGAACATGAGACCGTGAGGTTTCTCAGCCGGCCTCGAGTACCATCAAAGCCTGACCGTATTGGACCGGCTGTCCATTTTCTATCACAATTTTAACGACGCGGCCCGCCACCGGCGCCTCGATTTCGTTCATCATCTTCATCGCCTCGATGATGCACAGCGTCTGGCCCTTGCGCACCGAGCTGCCCACCTCGACAAATGGCGCCGCATCGGGCGCGGGCGCGCGATAAAACGTGCCGACCATCGGGCTTTCCACGATGTGCTGATTGGGGGCAAGCCCGAGGCTCTCGGGAGCGCCCGCCGATTGAGCATCGGCTCCCGTCGCCTGCGCACCGGACCGCGCGCCATGCCCCCCTCCCGCTGCCCTCGCCGGAATCGGGGCGGCGTGCGATGCCGAGACCGCCCCCAGGTCCGCCGCGACGGCGCGCACGAGGCGAACCCTGCCCTTCTTGTCCTCGATTTCGAGCTCGACGAGTCCGAACTCGTTCATCAGGTCGACGAGCGATTTTATCTCGCGAGCATCCGGGGCGGATGGAAGGACCGGACGCGGCGGGCGACGCGGCGGACGGTCAGGCATGCTCTTCGCCGGCCTCCCTGACGATCCCGCGCGCAGCGCGCAGCGCGAGATAGTAGCTCTCGGCGCCGAAGCCCATGATGCGGCCTGCCGCGATTCCCGCAATCGTCGAGCGATGGCGGAACGGCTCGCGCCGGTAAACGTTCGAGAGATGCACCTCGATGACCGGGATGGCGACGGCGCTCAGCGCATCGCGAATCGCGATGCTGGTGTGCGTGTAGGCGCCGGGATTGATCAAAATCACGTCCGCCTTGCCGCGCGCCTTCTGAATTTTCTCTACGATCTCGCCCTCGCCGTTGGACTGGAACGTCTCGACCGTCATCCCGAGTTCGCGGCCGAGTTCCTTGAGACCGCGGTTGATGTCCGACAGAGTCGTGCGGCCGTATATCTCAGGCTCGCGCTGGCCGAGCAGGTTGAGATTGGGACCGTGGATTACGACCACGCGCACGGGCCGCCCCTCCGGAGCACTCTCGTTCGCTTGCGCGCCTGACGCGCTCTTGCGCCTCATCACCATCCCCGCATTGCTCCAGCGGCATTGAACCTCACCGATGGCAGGACTTCAAGCGGACGGCGCGGCCGCAATCGCCGCTCAGCAGCCCGATTGCTCGCGCGCGTCGCGGGATTTGACCGCCTCCTGGTAAACTTGCCGGCGGCTTCGGCCGGTCAGTTTGGACACGATCGCGCTCGCCTGCTTGAGGCTTAAGCCTTCTTCGAGCAACGAATCGACCGTGATCGAGGCGGCGCGAACGCCTGCGCTTGCGGCGCTGTCCGGCGCTCCCTCGATGACGATCGTAATCTCGCCGAGGACCGGATTTTCGTGAAACCTTCGCGCGAGTTCGCCAAGCGTGCCGCGGATCGTCTCCTCCCAGGTCTTGGTGACCTCGCGGACCACGGCCGCATTGCGGCTCGAGCCAAGCGCCGATGCCATTTCGCCGAGCGTAGCGGCCAGCCGGCGGGCCGCCTCGAAGAAAATCATCGTGCGCGGCTCCGATGCGAGAGAATCGAGCGACTTGCGGCGGGCTTCCGCTTTGGCCGGGAGGAAGCCCTCGAACGCGAACCGGTTGGTCGGCAGGCCCGATATCGAGAGCGCAGCGATCGCCGCGGTCGGGCCCGGAATTGCGGTCACGCGGATGCCCGCGGAGAGCGCCGCCCGGACCAGCCGAAATCCCGGGTCGGAAATCGACGGCGTGCCCGCATCAGTCACCAGCGCGATCCGCTCGCCGCGCGTGATGCGCTCGATGAGTTCGGGCGTGCGCCGCTCCTCGTTGTGCTCGAAGTAGCTCAGGAGCGGTTTCTTGAGGCCGTAAGCCGCGAGCAACCGCCCCGTGCGGCGCGTGTCCTCGCAGGCGATGAGGTCCACATCGCCGAGCACCTTGAGCGCGCGAGCGCTGATGTCGTCGGGATTGCCGATCGGCGTCGATACCACGAACAACATGCCAGGCTCGACGGTTTGGGACTGCGGTTTCATCCGTATGGCCGCTTGCGACGAGGACGATAGTTGCGCGATCGCGCTCCCGTCACAAGCCGCGGGCGCACGGTGCGCGCGGCGCGCCTTGGCTCAGGCCGGACCGGTGAAGAAATGGAGCGAGCGGTTGGCGAATGAAAGGATCGGCGCCCAGTAGAAGCCGAGCACAATCGTCGCGCACGCCAGCACCCCCATCAGCCCGTAATTCCACGAGCCGGCAGTAACCGTGCCTTCATCGCCGGTCGGCTGATCGAGGAACATCGTCTTGATCGGGCGCATGTAATAGTAGAGCGATACGACCGAGTTCAGCACGCCGACCAGGGCAAGAATGTAGAACTGCCCGTGAATCACCGCGGCGAAAAGGTAGAACTTGCCGATAAAGCCGACGGTCGCGGGTATTCCGGTCAGCGAGAGCAGGAAAATGGTGAGCGCGATCGCGGGTACCACGCCGCCGCGCCAGGCAAGCCCGCGGTAGGCGTCGATGTCCTCGCGCCCGGTCGCATTGGCGACGATCATCACCACGACGAATGCGCCCGCATCCATCACGTAGTAGGCAAACAGGTAGAAAAGCATCGCGCGGATCCCGTCGTTGGACAGCACGACGAATCCCATCAGCGCATAGCCGGCCTGCGCGATGCTCGAATACGCGAGCAGCCGCTTCATGTTGGTCTGCTGGAGCGCGGCGAGGTTTCCGAGCGTCATCGTGATGATGCAGACGAAGAGCAGAAGCTGCGGCCAATCGACGCCCTCGACCGCGCGCCATGCGCCGCCGGCGGCCAGCGATGAGATCGCGGGGAAGAAAAACCTCGTCAGCAGCGCGAAGCCCGCGGCCTTCGAGCCGACCGCAAGGAACGTCGTGATCGGAATCGGCGCTCCGGTGTACACGTCGGGCGCCCACATGTGAAACGGAACCGATGCGACCTTGTAGCCCATCCCGGTTAGTATCAGGACCAGCGCGATGAACACCGCGAGCGCATCGTGCTGGCCGGGCGCGTTGAGCGCGTGGTTGATCGCATTGAAGTCGAGCGAGCCGGCGATGCCGAAAATCCAGCTCATCCCGTAGATCATCGTGCCCGATGCGACGCCGCCATAAATCAGGTATTTGAGCGCCGCTTCGAGCGATCGGCGATTGTGGCGGAGAAAACCGGTCAGTATGTACGAAGTGAGGCTTACGAATTCGAGCGACAGGTACGCCATCAGCAGGTTGGCCGACTCCGCCATCAGGAACATCGAGAACGCGCTCGCGATCAGGATCGCGTAGTACTCCCCCTGGTCGCAGCGGCGCACTTCCTCCGAGCCAATCGACATCCAGACCGCGACCAGCGCCGCAAGCGCGATCAGCGCGCGGAAGAAAATCGCGAACGAATCCGCCACCAGCATCCGGTGGAACAGCCACGCGCCGCCTTGCGCCGGCTCGGCCGCGACCAGCGCCAGCGCCGCGGCTGACGCAATCAGCGCGAAATCGCCCAGGTGGGATTTATCCGCAATCAGCAGGTCCGCGATTACCAGAACCAGGACGCCGGCGACCAGCACCAGCTCCGGCACAAACTCAGCGAGGCTCGCAACGTTTCCGAGGTCCATCTGCGAATCAGTCTCAGCGCAGCAGCGCGACTGCGGACGTGCTTGCCTGCACCACGACCTGGTTGAGGTGCACCAGCGAAGTGTTCAGCAGGCCCAGGATCGCATTGGGGTAAACACCGAGAATCAGCACGATTACCGCCAGCGGGACCAGCGTGAACCCCTCGCGGAACGACAGGTCGGGGAATCCCTTGTATTTCTCGTTGAAGGGACCGAGATAGATCCGCTGGAAAGTCCAGAGCAGATATCCCGCGGTCAGCACCGCGGTGGCGGCGCCGAGGACGGTCATCAGGGGATGCGTCTGCCAGGCGCCGATCAGGACCAGCACTTCCGAGATGAACGCGGACATTCCCGGCAGTCCCATGCCCGCGAAGAATGCGAATCCGGTGATCCCGGCGTAAATCGGCATCTGCTGCGCAATCCCGCCGAAGCCGGCGATCTCGCGATGGTGCGCGCGGTCGTAAATCACGCCGACCAGAATAAAGAGCATCGCCGTGACCGTTCCGTGATTGAACATCTGGAGCACCGCGCCGTTGATCCCGACCGCCGTGAATGACGCCATTCCCAGCATCACGTAGCCCATGTGGCTAATCGACGAATAGGCAATCAGTTTCTTGTAGTCGGTCTGCGCCATCGCGCACATCGCGCCGTACACAATGTTCACGGTCCCGATCACGCCCAGGAACAGCCACGCGAGCTCGTGGCTCGCTCCGGGCAGGATCGCGTAGTTCACGCGCAGGATTCCGTAGGTGCCCATCTTGAGGAGCACGCCGGCCAGGATGACCGAGATCGCCGTGGGCGCCTCGACGTGCGCGTCGGGCAGCCAGGTATGGAACGGGAAGGCGGGAATCTTGATCGCAAATCCGATGAACAGGGCGAGCCATACGATGCGCTGGAAGGTCATCGTGTAGCGCCCCGCATTGGCCGCAAGCTCGGTCATGTCGAAGGTGGACGGCGAGCCATAGTAATAGAGCCCAAGCATCGCCAGTAGAATCAGGACGGAGCCGAACAGGGTATAAAGGAAGAACTTGATAGCGGCGTACTCGCGGCGCGGACCGCCCCAGATGCCGATCAGGAAGTACATCGGCAGCAACATCACTTCCCAGAAGATGTAGAAGAGGAAGAAATCGAGCGACACGAACACCCCCATCATCCCGGTGTCGAGCAGCATCAGCAGCGCGTAGTAGCCCTTCTCCGCGCGGTTGATTCCGAAACTCGCAAACACCGACATGAAGCAGATGATCGCGGTCAGCAGGACCATCGAGATCGAGATGCCGTCGACGCCCATGAAATACTCAATGTGGTAGCCCGGCATCCACGGATATTTCTCGGCGAACTGGACGGCTGTCGTCGCGGTGTCGAAGTTCTGATACAGGTACGTCGCGATCAAAAGCTGCGGGACGGTCGCGGCGGCGGCAATCCACTTGAAGGTGTTCTTCATCGCGCCCGGCAGCGCGAGGATAGCCACCATCCCGGCCAGTGGGGTGAATGTTATGAGCGTCAGCGCGTGATTCATGTCTAGTTCAGCTCTTCTTCATCCCCGCAGGACCGCCTGAGCGCTCCGCTCATGCGCGAATTACCGCGCGCACCAGCAGAATTACCATCACCGCGGCCAGGATCCCGTAGAGATAGCCGTTAATCGACCCGGTCTGAAGCCTCCGCAGGCGGCCTCCCACGTCGAGCGTGAGGTTCGACGCGAAGTTCACCAGGCCGTCCACCACGTACGCATCGAACAATCCCGACAGCCACGAACCTGCCACCGCAACCTGCGCGGCGAGGTTCACGATCCCGTCGATGATATGCAAATCGAACCATGCGAACATTCGCGTCGCAAACAGGTACGGCTGCACGACTACATAGTCGTACAGTTCATCGACGTAATACTTGTTCACCACCCATTCATATACTGCCCCGCCGAACAACTCGCTGAAGCGCGCGGGATCGAGCGTCTTGCGGCGATACATCAGGTCCGCCACGAGCCATCCCCCCGCGACAATCGCGAACGTGAGCAGTCCGAAGGCGGCCTCGAGCGCATGGCTGTGAATCCCCGCCTCCATCACCTGGCGCGTGGCGGCGGAACTGAACACGGGCTCGAGGAAGTCCTCGAACGGCTTGAAGGGCGCTATGAAAGCGGGAATCTGGACCACGCCGCCCACCGCCGAGAGCACTCCGAGCACGATCAGCACGTAGGCGATCGCGGGCGGCGACTCGTGCAGATGATGCTCCTGCTCGTGCGTGCCGCGAAACTCGCCGAAGAAGGTCATGTACACCTGGCGGAACATGTAGAAGACGGTAATCGCGGCGCCCATCATCAGGAACAGCCAGACCACCGTGTGCCCGTGGGCGAACGCCTGCCAGATGATTTCATCCTTCGACATGAATCCGGCAAACGGCGGCACGCCGGCGATCGCAAGGGTGGCGGCCAGGAAGGTGCAGAACGTGATCGGCATCTTCCCGCGAAGCCCGCCCATCTTGCGCATGTCCTGCTCGCCGCCCATCGCGTGGATCACCGATCCCGCGCCGAGGAACAGGCAGGCCTTGAAGAACGCGTGCGTCATCAGGTGTAAGACGCCCGCGGCGTAAGCGCCCACGCCGACCCCGGCGAACATGTATCCGAGCTGGCTCACCGTCGAGTAGGCGAGCACCTTCTTGATGTCGTTCTGCGCAATACCGATGGTCGCGGCGTAGAGCGCGGTCATTCCGCCCACCGCGGCGACGAGCGTCATCGCCGCCGGCGACATCGAGAACAGGAAATTGAGCCGCGCGACCATATAGATGCCCGCGGTCACCATCGTCGCGGCATGGATCAGCGCGCTGACCGGCGTCGGTCCGGCCATCGCGTCGGGCAGCCATACGTAGAGCGGAATCTGCGCCGACTTGCCGGTTGCGCCGGCGAACATCAGCACGGTCACGAACGTCACCAGCGACATCCCGAGATAGCCCGGCATCCCGGCGAGCGCCGGCGCGTATTTCGCGACCTCGCGCGTGACCAGGGTGGGATGGCCGATCTCGCCGAGCGCCATGAACAGGCTGTAAAGCGCGATCACGAATGCCCAGTCGCCGATGCGATTGACCAGGAACGCCTTGTTGCCCGCGGTGGTGTTGGCGAGCACCCTGTACCAGAACCCGATCAGCGCAAACGAGCACAGCCCCACGCCCTCCCATCCGACGAACATCAGCCACAGGTTGTCGCCCAGGACGAGCGTGAGCATCGCGAACGTGAACAGGTTCAGCCACCCGAAGAATCGCCAGTACGAATCGTCATCGTGCATGTAGCCAATCGAATAGATGTGGATGAGGCCGCCGACCCCCGTGACGATCAGCGTCATCACCATCGAGAGCGGATCGAGCCAGAATGCGACGTCGAGGCTGAGCCCGCCCACATCGATCCACCGCCACAACTGATCGAGCATGAAACGATGCTCGGGTTCGAGCGCGAGCATCGAGAAGAACGCCCTGACCGCAAGCAGGAACGCGGCTGCGACCACGCCGCATCCGATGGCGCTGATCGCCCGCTTGCCGAACGTCTTCTGGATCCACGCACCGGCGAGAAAGTTGATTGCGGCGCCGATGAGCGGCAGGAACACGATCCAGCGGACGATTGCGATACTGACCGGGTTATCCATTATGCGAGGCCGGGGCGCGCGCCGGAATCAATCGCGCTGATATAAGCGGAAAACAGATCCGCCGAAAAGGTAGATGAGACCGCCGCGCGCGAATATGCGCGGCGCAAACTTCGCCCCGGGCGGCGATTATCCACTGAGCGTTTCAGTCGCACCGACGTCGATGGTCCTGAAGTTCTGGTAAATCGCAAGGACGACGGCGAGACCGATAACCGCCTCCGCAGCCGCCAGCATTATCACGAAGATTGCGAACACCTGGCCGTCGTATTTCCCCCCGCCGAAGAACGCGAAGGCGAGGTAATTGATGTTGGCGGAGTTGAGTATCAGCTCGACCCCCATCAGGATGCCGATCGCGTTGCGGCGCGTGAGCACGCAGAACATCCCGAGCGCGAAAACGATCAGGCTCAGGATGAGAAAGTGATCGAGAGTGAGTCCTCCGCCCATTTCTTCTCTCCGCTCTTCCGGTTCACTCCACCGCTTCGTGGCGCGAAATGACGATCGCGCCGATGAGCGCCGCGAGCAGGACCAGCGATGCGACCTCGAACGGCAGCACGTACGCGCCCAGGAACGCGTTGCCGATCGCGTAGGTGGTGGGGGCCGGCGCGGAGAGCGCCGCCTGATGCCAATGCGTGCGTGTAATCGCGTACAGCATCACCCCGCCCGCGATCGCGACCGTCACCAGGCCCGGAACCGTACCCACCGCGCGGTTGGAAACGGTCACGTCGGCGATTCCCGCGGTGAGCATCACCGCGAAAATCGTGAGCACCAGGATGCCGCCGACGTAAACGAGCAACTGCACCATCGCGACGAAGTCCGCCGCCAGCAGCACGTACAGTCCGACCACGCCCATCAGCGCGCCGAGCAGCGAGAACGTCGAGTACAGGATATTGCGCGAGAACGCGACGATCAGCGCGGAGCCGACCGTCAACGCGGCAATCGCATAGAAAATCACCGTGGCAAGCATCGATTCAACTCCGCATTTCACGAACGGCGCGCGCGCCAGTTATGCGGTCTTTGCCTCCGCCGGCTTGTCGCCGCCGGGCACCGCGTAGTCGTCCACGTGGCGCATGCCGCGCTCCAGAAGCGGCACTATGTGGGGATCTGTCTCGGGGCCCTTCTTGGGCTTGTAGGCCGCGATCGGCTCGGTGACGAAGCGGCGAATCAGGCTTTCGAGCGAGAAGTCGGCGCCCTCGAACTCGCTCGTGTGATGAATCGATCCGGTCGGGCACACCTCGCTGCACAGCCCGCAGTACATGCACTTGGCGATGTCGATGTCGAACTGCGCCAAAGTGAGGATCTTGGTTGCCGCATCCTTCTGGCACGCGATGACTATGCAATCGATCGGGCAGGCGCGCTCGCACGCAAGGCAGCCGGTGCAAATCTCGAGATCCACTTCCAGAATCCCGCGATACCGGAACGGCAGCGTGTCCTGCACGCGCCTCGGCATGCGGTCGGGATACTGCACGGTGTACGGCTTGCGCACGAAGTGCGATGCCGTCACCGCCATTCCCTCGAAGACGGTTCGGACCGTTTCCTTGATATTCTCGAAATACTCAGCCGCCGCGCTCATCGTTTACCCTATATATTCGGACGGAAATATAGTTCCATTCGCGCCCGTTTAAGATAGTAAATCACCCGGCGCACGAACAGCACCAGGATTGCTGCGCCGAGCGCCGCCATCAGGTAACCCGCCGCGGCGTTGCCCTCGGGCCACAACGCCACCCACACCGCAGTGCCGATCAGGTTCACAAATGAGATCGGCACCAGGTACTTCCAGCACACCGTCATCAACTGATCGATTCGGATGCGCGGCAGCGTGCCGCGAATCCACATCGAGACGAACACCAGGAACAGCACTTTCACGTTGAAAACGATTAGCTGGAGGATGTTCATCACGACCGGACTGGAGCTTACGTGCGGGACCTGCCACCCGCCGAGGAACAAGGTCGTCATGATCGCGCCGATTATGTACAGGTTCCCCCACTCCGCCATGAAGAAGAGCGAGTAGCGCATCCCGCTGTACTCGGTTGCGAATCCGGCGACCAGCTCCGACTCCGCCTCCGGCAGGTCGAACGGCGTGCGATTGCCCTCGGCCAGCGCGGAAATGAACAGGATGGAGGCGGCAATGAAGCAAAACGGGTTGGCGAACAGGAACCAGTGCTGCGGCCCCCAGCCCTGCGCCCTGATTATCGCCTCCATCGAGAGCGTCCCGGTCATCATCACCACCGGGAAGATCGAAAGCCCCGCGGGAATTTCGTAGCTCACGATCTGCGCCGCGGAACGGATCCCGCCGATAAGCGACCACTTGTCGTTCGACGACCATCCCGCCATCAGGATCCCGACGACGGTTATCGCGGTCACCCCGGTCATGTAGAGAATGCCGACATTGAGGTCAGCGAGGATCAGCGCGGATGAAAACGGCATCACCGCCCACGGCAGAATCCATGCGAGCATCACCAGGAACGGCGCGAACTTGAACAGGTGCGGGTCGGCGTCGGCGGGAACGATGTCCTCCTTGCAGATGAGCTTGATCCCGTCGGCGAGCCACTGGAGGAAGCCCTGCGGCCCGACGCGATTGGGGCCGATGCGCGACTGGATTCGCGCCCACACCCGGCGCTCCGCCCACGTAACGATGCCGGCAAACGGCAGCGCGATTACCAATATGACTACCGCGCAGGCGATCAATATCACTACCGCCGCTACGATCTGGTACGGCGGATTCTTTCCCAGTATCCCGGAGGCGATGATGTTTTCGATGAGCTGCTGCATGAGCGATTAGCGATCGATCTCCGGCGCAATGACGTCGAGGCTCGCGATCAGCGCGACCAGGTCGGCGATCATCAGTCCGCGGCTGAGCTTCGGGATGAGGCCCATCGCCGCGAACGACCCGGTCCGCACGCGCACCCGGTACGGGTACCCGGTGCCGTCGCTCACCACGTACCAGCCCATGTCGCCGCGGGCCGATTCGACGCGAATTTGGCATTCGCCGGCGGCCGGCTTCAAGGTGCGCACCACTTTGGCGAGCACGGGGCCGGCGGGAATCGCGGTCAGCGCCTGGCGCAGGATTTTTACCGATTCCTTCATTTCGAGGATCCGCACCATGTAGCGGTCCATCGAGTCGCCGAGCGTTCCCCACTGGCCCTGCCCCACCGGCACGTCGAACTCGAAATCGGGATAGACCGAATACGGGAGGTCCTTGCGGATGTCCCACTTGACGCCGGAGGCGCGCAGATTGGGACCGACCACGTTGTAATTGATCGCGTCTTCGGCCGTGATCACGCCGATGTTGGCGAGCCGCTCGACGAAAATCTTGTTGAACGAAATCAGTTGGTTGAACTCATCGAGGATGGGTTCGAAATGGTCGAGGTAGGCGAGCGCCTTCTCGCGCCATCCCGGCGGGAGGTCCCACGCGACGCCGCCGATCCGCATGTAATTGAACGTCAGGCGCGCGCCGCAAAGCTCCTCGATCAGGTCGTTGATCATCTCGCGCTCGCGCAGCGCATGGACGAACGGCGTAAACGCGCCGATGTCCATCCCCATCGTGCCCGCGGAGAGGAGATGCGATGCGATCCGGTTGAACTCGGCCGCAATCACGCGGCAGTACTCTCCGCGCCGCGGCACTTCGATCTTCGCCAGCTTCTCGCACGCCATGCCCCAGCCCTGGTTCGTGAACATCGCGGAGACGTAGTCCACGCGATCCGTGTAGGGCATGAAGCCGTGGTAGCCGACCTTCTCGGCAATCTTCTCGATCGAGCGATGGAGGTAGCCGACGTCGGGGATCGCCTCGCGCATCACTTCGCCATCGGCGCGCAGGATGAAGCGCAGCACGCCGTGGGTCGAGGGATGCTGCGGCCCCATGTTGAGCGTCATTTCCTCGGTGTGCAGCGTGCTCATTTTTTCCCGGCTTCCAGGCGCACGATCGGGCTTTCGCGGACGGTTGAAATGCCGTGGTACTCGAGCGGCTCGACGAAGTCCTTGCGCAGCGGATGCCCCTCCCAGTCCTCGGGCATCAGGATGCGGCGGAGATCGCTGTGGCCTTCGAAATTCACGCCGATCAGGTCGAAGATCTCGCGCTCCATCCAGTTGGCGGACTTCCAGATGTTCTCGAGCGTCGCAACCGACGGATTCTCGCGCGGCAGCTTGACCTTCAGCACCGCGGTATGGCGATGGCGATATGAGAACAGGTGATAGACGACCTCGATGCGGTCCTTGTAGTCCACGCCGGTTTCATTCGACAGCGCGTCGATCGCGGTCTGCGGGTCATCGTGGAGGAATTGGCAGACTTCCACGATCGATTTCGGGTCGATTACACAGAACGGGTCGGGCTTCTTGTCGGCTATTTCGAGGACGCGATCGCCGAACCGCTCTTTGACCAGCTCGTATATCTTGAGCGGCTCCATCCTCAGGCCGCTTTTTCGCGCGCGCCGTTGGAGCGCGTCAGCCAGCGCTCGGTCATCATCTTTTCCTGGAGCTTCAGCAGCCCCTCGGTGAGCGCCTCGGGACGCGGCGGACAGCCCGGAACGTACACATCGACCGGGAGAATCTTGTCCACGCCGTCGCACACGGAATAGGCGAACTGGAACAGCCCGCCGCAATTCGAGCAGGAGCCCATCGAAATTACATACTTCGGATCGGGCATCTGGTCGTACAAAAGCCGCGTGCGCAACGCCATCTTGAGCGTCAGCGTTCCTGCGATGATCATCAGGTCCGACTGGCGGGCCGATGCGCGCGGGCTTGCGCCGAAACGGTCGATATCCGCACGCGGACCACCCGTGTGCATCAGCTCGATCGCGCAGCACGCCAGGCCGAACAGCATGTACCAGATGCTCGACTTCCGCATCCAGTTCAGAAGCTCATCGGTCCTGGTCGTGAGCGTGTATTCGGGAAACGTATTGAGCAGCGACATACAAATGACCTCAGCCCCCCGTTTCCGGAACCTTCTTGACCCATTCGAGATCGTGCTTGACCCACACGTACACAAGCCCGACGAAAAGGATCATGAGGAAGATGAGAATCTCCGACAACGCATAGAGCCGATGCCCCTGCTTGACCCAATCGAGGTAGACCGCCGCAATCGGATACACGAAGGCGACCTCGACCTCGAATATCACGAAGATCAGCGCGATCAGGTAGAAGCGGACGTTGAAGTTTATCCACGCGCGGCCGGTGGGCGGCTCGCCGCACTCGTAGGGCATCAGCTTGCGCGCAAATGGATTGCTCGGGGACAGCAGCTTCTGGAGGCCCAACAGACCAGCCACCAGGCCGATCGCGACGATGGTCAATGCGAGCGGAACTGCAAACTGAAGATACATGGCTTGGTTACCGCATCTTCACGTACTTGGGCCGGCTCGCGCTGTCAAGAAGCAGCCCTTTTGCCGGACTCCTCGGCGATTAAGTCATCCTAATCGCTGATGCCGACCGGCCGAGGGACTAAGAAACGACGCGCGGCGTTATTTCGCCGCCTTGAGCACGGCCTTGAGAGTGGGCTCATCCAGCCATGCGCCGTGGCCGCCGGGACATGAGAGCATCCCGATCCCATTCTCGGCTCGTGCGACCAGCGCCCGTTTGCAGTTCGGGCAAACGGCGCTGGCAGCAAGCTTTTCGCGCATCTTCTGGAGCAGTTCGCTATCGCGCTTCTTCGCCCACTGGTCCTCGCGCGCGGCCTCGACGTCGTGAAGCTTTTCGCCCAATCTGTCCTTCTCGTCACTCACGCTCGTCACTCACGGGAGGCTCGCTCGCAGGCTGGTGATAAATCACAGCCTGCTCCCCCTTTCTTATCTCCCCCGGAAAAGACCGGGGGAGAAGATGGGGGAAAGAAGCCATCTTTTACGCAGGATGTTGAGACCGCAGCGCGGTCGAACCGCGCGAATATCGCTTTTCTCAACATCCTGCTAAATCACGTCCTTGAGCAGCTTTCCGCTGCGCGCTTTTTCGACGGTCGATTCGAATTGCGGCCCCAGGTCTGCGCCCAATTCCTTGGCGCGCTTCTTGGCCCACAAACCGATGTTACGCGAGTCGCGATAGAACGACTCGTCGCGCGGCTTCGAGGTATCGAAGCTCTCAAGGCGCGACGCCTCGCTCTCCACGACGGCGAACGACGACATCACGCGGCGCATCTTCGCCGAGCCGCATCCGGGGCACGCGATTCGCTCGCGCCGCTTGTTCAGCACCACGTGCGAACTCACACGCCCACACTGCGCGCATTCGTACTCGAAGATCGGCATCCTGATCGGAGAATAGCCCACCGGACCGGGGCGGGCAAACCAGTTACCGAGGCGACAGCGCCAGCCGGGCGGCGGGATTCAGACTCAGATTTGCCGAGTTATGCTTGGATGGGCGCTTGCTCAGCGCTCGCGCGTGAACACGCCGATGATCGGGCTGCCAGCGAGCATCAGGAGCCCGGCTGCGCCTATCCCGACGCCGCACGCGAGCCACCAGAACGAGCGATATTGGACTGCGAGCACGATCGTCACGATCGCCCACACCGGCAGCAGCGCCGATACGAACAGGCGTATCAGAATGCTGAGCATGCGCTCCGCTGTGTCGCCGCTGTTCATCGCGATTCCTATCTAGCGCTTCCGCCGGGCGGGTTCAAACCGCCATCGCCACCGGCGGGCGCGATCTCGTATAGCGCGGGAGGGCCCTCGCCGCCGATCAGATCCGATCGCATGATGAGCCGCATCCGGCCGCGATACTCGGCCGGGATGCTCGCAGCCTCGCGCGGGTAGGCCACAACAAAAATCGGCTGTGCGGCGGGCGGCGGGCTTGCCCGCGGGCCGGTCAGCGGCGGCACGCGCGCGCCGTAGTAAAAGGAGAGTTCGTAGCTCAAATCCGACACGGCGTACACCGCCGATGCGCCGGCGCGCTCATGGATCGCGCGGGCGAATTCCTTGACCGTGCGCATGCGAGCGAGCTCGGGCCTGAGACTCGCGTTGAAAAATAGGCTTCCCGCGAGGCTCAGCACGCCGACCGCGGCCCCCGCCCACAGCGCTCGGCGGCGGGCAAGCGCGAAGAACGCCGCGAGCGCTCCCAGCACAACGACAATGCCCATCATCAGGTACGGCGCCCGCAATTTCGCGACCCCATCGAGAAAGCGCGCAAGAAAGAGCGCATCGCTCGATCGGAGCCTTATCGGCAGCGCGACTTTCGCACTCGCGATCGCGATCGCCCCGATGACGCCGGCGAGCATCGCCCCGGCAATCACCGCGGCCGCGAAATTGCGGAGCCATACGGCCCACCGATGCGCCGGACCGATCGCGGCTGTTTCGAGCGCGAACACCGACGCGCCCAGAATCGCGATCGCGGGCAGCGCCGGCAGAATGTAGTCATCGCGCTTCGCGCTTGCCGCCGAGAAAAACAGAATCACCGCGATCGCAAGGCTCGCCTGGTAGAGCAGCGGCGCGCGCTTTGCCGGCGCGATCGCCCCGCCCGCCATTGCCGTGACTGCGGCCGGGATCAGCAAAATCAGCGGCATCGCGCCGCCCGCCAGCCGCGGCACGAGATACCAGACGGGCCGCGACGCCTCCCCCGTTCCGCCCATCGCCGCGGGCATGAAATGGCCGAAATTCTCGTCGATGAAAACCGCGATCACACGGTGCCCGCCGGCCACTATCCAGGGGACGTACCACACCGCGGCAAGCGCGGCCGCCGCCGCGGCCGTGACCCACGGCCAGCGCATCGCGAGCACGCCCAGCGGATTCCTGCGCTGAAGCAGCAGATAAATTGCGAGCGAGAGCGCCACGAGCACGACCGCGACCGGACCCTTGGTCAGCACCGCGAGTCCGAGTACGAGGCCTGCCGCTGCCGCGCGCCGCAAGGAACCGCCGCGCTCGAGTTGCGGATACAGAATCGCAAGCGTGGCGAATACCAGAAACGTCAGCAGCATGTCGGTCAGCGCGACGGTTGCCCGCGATGAGTAGCCGTAGATGCCGAGGATGAACAGGAACGCAAGCCATCCCTCGGCCACCCCGATCTCAGCCGCGGTCCACGCGAGAATTGCGACCGCGAGCGCCGCACCCGCCGCGAGCGAGACCACGCGCGCGCGGACCTCATCCACCGCGCCGCCGCTCGCGCGCGCCACGATCGCCGACATCCAGTAAAAGAGCGGCGGCTTGCGGTCGACCGCACCGTAATCGTCGATGGGAATCAGCCAGTGGCCGTCGCGCGCGACGCTCGCGATCCACTCGGCGGATTGCGGCTCCGCGTCCTTGACGAACGGCGCGGTGATTCCCTGCGCGAGAACCGCGAGCGCCACCGCGGCCGCGATCGCGAGCGCGCCCCAACCGAGGGCGGCGGTGCGACGAGGTGTCAGATTCGACGATGCTTCGCTGGCGGAATCGTTCACCGTGATTTCGCGGATGCGATCGGCGCCAGCCACATATGGCGGATTCCCGAGGTCCGGTCGAACGCCGCGACCTCCATCGATGGCGCGTTATGGGCAAAGCCGAAGCGCCCGCGGCGATCGACGATGATAATTCCTGCCTGCGAGCCGGCAGGCGCGACCAGCTCTGCAATTGCGCGCCGCGCAACCGCTTGCGGCGAACCGTTCTCCAACGCCATCACCGCCTCTCGGCAGAGCGCCGCCATGATGATCGTCTCGCCGTGCCCGGTCGCCGAAGCGGCCCCCGGCGCGCTTGCGAACGTCCCGGCCCCGATTATCGCGGAGTCGCCAACGCGGCCTGCGATCTTGCCTGGCACGCCGCCCGTCGATGTCGCAGCAGCGAGCGCTCCGCGCGAGTCGATTGCGACGGCGCCTACCGTACCGTGCTCCGCGGCGGCGTCCGGTTGCGCGCTGTCGGCGCCTCGCTGGCGAGCGAGCCAGCGTTCGCGCGCGCGGCTGGTTATCAATTCCGCCGGGCGGCACAGCTCGATTCCCGCGCGCTTTGCGAATCGCTCAGCCCCCGCGCCAGCCATCAGCACGTGCGGCGTCTTCTCCATCACGGCTCGCGCGAGCACGACGGGGTTGCGCACGCGGCTGACCCCGGCAACCCCGCCCGCCGACAGCAGGACCTCGCGGGCGGGAGGGCGGATGCCGTCGCGGCGCAATTGCCACGCGGGAATCATCGGCGCGCCCGATGGCGACGCGATCATTACCGAGGCGTCCATCTCGACCGTTCCGGCATTGGTCAAAAGCGAGCCGCGGCCCGCATTGAACAGGGGATAGTCCTCCAGCGCAGCGACGGTCGCTACCACGGCATCGAGCGCGCTTGCGCCATCGCGAAGCATCGCCGCGCCGCGCCGGACCGCATCGACAAGGCCGTCCCGGCGCTCCCCGCGCTCGGCTGCGGGACAGCGCGCGCCCGCGCCGCCGTGAGCGATCAGGGCCGTGATGGGTCCGCGCCGCGCCATCCTAGTCGCGCGGCCGGCAGGCCCAGATGAAGAGGCGGCGGAACGGGAAGATAATCCTGCCGGTGGTGCCGTACGCGCGCTCCAGGCGCCGCCGATATTCGTCCAGGAAGGCCTCGTGCCGATCGGCCGGCAGCCGATCCAGGAAAGGCTTGAGCCCGGTGGCGCGGTACCATTCGGCGACGTCGGCCGCTCGATCCATCGGGTGTTGGAACGTGTGATGATAACAGTCGATCGCGTCGTAGCCGATCTCGGCAAGCATCCGCGCGTAATGCTCGGGCGGATCATCGGCAAAAGCCTGGTTTAGTCCGCCGAGGAGGCTCGCCCACGGCTCTTCGCGCGCGAGCGCAGCAAGCTGGGCCTTCCCGGTCTCGCTCTCATTGGATGGCATCTGAACGACGATCCGCCCGCCCGGCCTAAGCGCGGTAAAACACGCCGCGAACAGGGCGCGGCGATTTTCAATCCAATGAAAGAGCGCGTTCGAGAAGATGAGCGTGAATTCGCGCTGCGCCGCGAACTTCGCCACGTCGCCCAGCTCGAACGAGACGCGCTGCCTGAGGTCATCGCTCTGGCGCGAGAGCAGAGCGCGCGCCGCATCGATCATCGCAGGCGAACCGTCGATGCCGCGAACGTGGCCATGCGCGGTCCGTCGCGCAAGCTCAAGCGCGTTCTCGCCGCTGCCGCATCCAAGGTCGGCTATCTCCTCGTCCTCACTCAGCGATAGCCGCGCGAGGATGTGATTCACCGGTTCGGCCCGGTAGCGCCTGAAACGATTGTAGAGTTCCGGATCCCAGTCGGCCATGAGATGAGTCACCACTGAGACTCGAAGGATAGAGACCGCTTCCGGAACGGACAAGCAGGAGATTGTAGACGGCGGGCTTGTATGTGGTCCGCGCTTTTATCTTCCCCGCCGGATGAACGGGCGGGCGAAACCCAAGCGTAAAGGGGCCGGCTCGATCTCGGGCTTATTTTGGTGTACAAATATGCACGGGTGGAGAGGCTGCCGTTTCGTGGGTATCGGCATGGGCTCTATGGAAAGAATTCTCGTCGTGGCTTACGTAACTCGCGAGGATCGAATCCGAATCATTTCGGCCCGCAAAGCCACTCGGCCGGAGCAATCACAGTACGAGAGAAAACACCGATGAAAAGGCAATACGATTTCAGCAAGGCGCAAAGAGGCCCGGCTGTCCCCCCGACTCCGGGAAAGACTCGAATCACGATTCGGCTCGACAACGACGTGATCGAGCATTTTCAAGACATTGTGGATCGTGCGGGCGGCGGCAACTACCAGACGTTGATCAACGACGCGCTGCGCGAATACATCCGGGGTGCCCGCCTCGAAAAGGTGGTGCGCCAGGCGATTCGGGAAGAAGTCGGGGCAATGAAGGAAAGCTCCGTCAAGACGGCGTGAACGGGCATGTGATTTTCTGCCCGTGTCTCGGCGCGCTTTGCTAACGTATCGCCGGGCGAGGGAGTTGGGTGCCCTCACGAGCGCGTCTCCCTCACCCGGCGTCCCGTTTGCCCCTCTCGCCAGCCGCCAATTTCGTGCCGCCGGCAAGCGGGGAGCAGACGCTACTGATTGAAGCGCGCGGCTACGCCATCCGCGGCGCCTGGAGGTCGGTCAACAGCGTGCCCTTGATATCCTCGAAGAGCTTATCGATGTCCCACGGACCGCTGTTGAAGATGGTCCGCTCGGGAATGATGTGGCTGTAGCGGACGATTCGATAGCCCGACGCCCCGAAAGCCTGCCCGGTCACGTTGGCTGCGTCATCGCTGGCGAGATAAACCACAATCGGCGCTACGTTGATGGGATCGCGCGCCGTTCCCTCGGCCTCCTCGCTGGCAAGCCGTACCCCACCCGCCTGCGGCATCCGGCCGGCCGGAACCGTGTCGGTCATGCGGGTCGCTGCGCCGGGCAGAATCGCGTTGACGGTGATGTTGTATTTCGCAAGCGCGTTGGCCGAACTCCAGGTCAGCCCGAGGATTCCCGCCTTCGCCGCGGCATAGTTGGGCTGGCCGGGGGCGCCAAGCGCGGAGCCGGACGAGAAATTGATGATGCGGCCGTACTTGCGCTCGCGCATATACGCCGATGCCGGACGTATGGTGCAGTAATGGCCCTTGAGGTGGACCTTGATGACGGCATCCCATTCTTCCTCGGTCATGTTGAAGATCATGCGGTCGCGCAGGATGCCGGCCACATTGACCAGGATATCGAGCTTGCCGAATTCCTTAATCGCCTGATTGATGAGGCCCTCGCCGCCCGCGACCGTCGCGATGTCCATGTGATTGGTGACGGCCGCGCCGCCTGCGGCTTTGATTTCCTTAACGACATCGTCGGCCGGCGATGTGGTCTCCTGCTGGCCAGCAACTGTGACTCCGAGGTCGTTGACCACTACCGCGGCACCCTGCGCGGCGAACGTCTTGGCGATTCCGCGGCCGATCCCGCGTCCCGCGCCGGTGATCGCTGCTACTTTCCCGTCGAGCTTACCCATGGTTCACAATCTCCCTTGCGGCAAAAATGCCGGAATCCAAACTGTTATGGTTTTGGTTCCCTAAGCGCTATATCCTGGCGCGCCGCGCGAGGTCACCGTTGCATCATCGCCCCGATCGCGCATTCGGTCCCGTCCCCTTGGGGCTTATAGCGCAAAACTCGGCCAACTCAATAGCGACACCACGGGCCCGCCGATGCGGCGCGAAAGCGGCTCGCACCACCGCCCCACGGCGCATCAGTCGCCGTACGGCTTCGAAACTACGTACTCGGTGAGCGCGCCCGAGGTCGAGAGTTTGGCAATCTTTCCGTTGGGCTCAGTGAACCACAGATTTCCGTCGCTTCCCGCGGTGATGAATCCCGGCACGGTCGTTTCGCCCGCGCGAAAAACGGAAAAGTTTCCCTCGGTTGAGACACGCACTATCAGACGGCTGCGCGCCATCGTGACCCACAGATTGCCATCCGAGCCGACCGCGATACTGAGCGGCACGCCCTTCTCGGGCACCGGATACTCAGTGATCGCGCCGTCGGGCGTGATCTTGCCGACCTTGTCAGTAGCAAGCTCGGTGAACCACACGTTGCGGTCGGGACCCGCGGTGATGCCGCCCGGCGTTGCGCCGGGAGTCTGAATCGCGAATTCCTTGATATCGCCCTCAGGCGCGATGCGGCCGATGCGGTTGCCCTTGTCCTCGGCGAACCAGAGATTGCCGTCGCTCCCGGTGACGATCTCGCCGGGCCCGGCCCCCTTTGGCAAGCTGAACTCGGTGAGCGTGCCGGTCGGGCTGAGCCGCCCGATACGGTCGCCGGCGTGCTCGGCAAACCAGAGATTGCCGTCGGGGCCCGAGGTAATCCCGGTCGGTCCGCTCTTGTCGTTGGGAAGCTTTACGTAGGCAAGCTTCTCATCGGATGCGAGCCGCCCGATGCGGTTTTCGACTGGGTCGGTGAACCAGATCGCGCCGTCTGGCCCGGCGCAAAGCCGCTCCGCGAACCCATCCGGGTCGATCTCATACCGTCTCACCAGTCCGTACGTGCTGATCCTGGCGACGTGCGGGTGTTGGTATTCGGCGAACCACAAGCCGCCGTCGAGCCCCGACGTGATCGCATACGGGGAATTGGCGGTCATCACCGAGACCGACGATTTTGGCTCCTCGGCAGGCGTCGGCGCTCCGGCCGGCGGCTTCGATGCGGTCGCGCATCCCGCAAGCCATAGCGCGGCCGCCGCGGCCAGCGCGAATTTAAGCGGAGCGCGCGCCGGTGAGCCGCGCTCGGCGCGCGGTTCGCGATGTTGCGGGCCGCCGCCGGTTCTCGTAGATTTCATGCGATCGCCGTTTCGGTCAAAGCGCCTTTTGATTCTGCCAACGATCACCCCAAACCTGCCAGTTATCAAGTGATCCCCGGCTATCGGCCCAAGCCGGGCATTTCCGCCGGACGTCCAACGGTCACCGTTGCGGTGACGCTGGCCGCAATGGGCCTGTTCGCGATTCGCACCTTACAGGGATGGATTTGCCGGGTCGGCGCGCCGGTCGTGTGGGATTACGGGCCGGCGCAGCTCGCGGTTTATCTCGCGATGGTTGTGCGGGGCGGAGCGCTCTATCGCGATTTCCGCCTCCCGCCGTTCATCCCGCTCGTGTACGGGCCGGTAATCCCCTGGCTGATCGCGCGGATCGCGCCGCTTGTCGGGACGGGCCCGATGGCGGCGCTCGAAGCGGGCCGCGCAGCGACAATCCTCTCCACGCTTGCGGTCACGGCGGCGATCTTCAAGCTTGCGCGCAGGGGCGGAGCCGGCGCGGCCGCAGCGGCGATCGCGGCGCTAGCCTTTGTGCTGTCGCCGCTGGTTCAGAGGTGGGGGTTCGAGTTTCGCGTCGATCTTCCCGCGCTTGCGTGCGAGCTTTGGGGAATCTGGGCATTCGGCGCAGGGTTGAGCGCGCCCGCCGTCGCGCTGTTCGTTGCGGGCTTCTTCATCAAGCAGGGCCAGGCGGCCGGGATCGCCGCGGCCGTCCTGTTCTGCTGGATGTCGGGCGAGCGGCGGCGCGCGATCGCCCTGGGCGCGGCGTGGCTCGCTATCGTCGTGGCCGCAGCCGCGATCCTGGCGGAGATTTATCCCTGGTACTGGCTCAACACCTTCACGGCGATTCGAGTTGCGAAACTGGATCCGTCCGCGCTCGCGCTGTTCTTTGCGGTGGCGGTGGGAGCCGACGCGGGGTTGGTGATACTGGCGGGGCGCGCGATGCTGAGGCGGCGCGCGATCGATCGGCTCGGGTTGTGCTTTCTTGGTGCTGCGCTGCTGCAAGACTCGGCGTCGTGCCTGCGATGGGGCAGTAACGCGTACTACTTTCTGCCGACGATCGCCGCGCTCGCGATCGTCGCGGCATCCGAGCTCGATTGGGCGATCCAGCGGGCCGAGGCGTTCGGCGCGCTTAAGCAGGCGGCGGCCGGGCTCGCAATCGGACTCGTCCTGTCAGCGGGATTTCTGCTGGCCGGCGATGCGCGCGCGGTCGATCTCGGCGCCATCTTCCGTCCGGCGCTTCGATGCGAGACGCGCCAGTACTCGCGCTGGGACCCGCGCGGGCTCAGCCTTCTTCACTCGATCGACGCGACCGTGCTGACCGACGAGGCGGAGCTGTCGCTGGTCGATACGCGCGACAACGTCCAGTGGATTGACCTGATGATTCTCGGCGCGATGAAGACGATGGGGACGTTCGACGACACCGCCCTGGTCGCATCGATACGCGCGCGAGAAATCGGCGCGTTCGCACTTGATCGCGAGATGCTCGATCGCAAATTTCGCGGGCGCGCGCTGTTTTGGCCCGCACTGCGAAGCGCAATCGAAGAGAACTACCAACTTGCGCCAAACCTCGGGCCGCCCTGGCTTATGATGCCCAAAAGCCGCATCTCGCGCTGAGGACGGAGGCGCTCACTGCGCGGCGCGCCCCGACGAGGTTTCGGTTGCGAAGCGCCACGCCGCGATCCACGCCGCGAAAAGACCGATGAACCCGGCCTCGGAGAGCGCGGCCACGCGCCAGTCCGCGTAAGAAAATGCGAGCGCGAAATCCGCCATGATCGGCGTCGCCAGCACGATCGCGCACCACGATGTCATCGCCCATGACCAGGTTCCAGCCGTGACCCTGCCATTCAACGCTGCAAGCGCGATCTGCGCGAACGGCAGCAGCAGCACCGCGAGGTAATGCGCCCATACGATCGGACTCAAGATCAACATCGTGACAACCCACAGCGAAAACGCGCGGCCGTCATCGTCATCGCCCGCTCTGGTTGCACGGAACGCGCAGGCAACAATCGCGACGTCGGCCATCGCGATGAATCCCCGATGGAAGATCGCGGCGCGCGCGGCCGCGCCGTCGCCGAAGATGGCTTCGATCGGGCGCGCGATGAACGCACTTAGGGAGAAGTTCGCGCCGCCAAAGTAAAGTCTCGGGTCGAGCGAGAGCCACTGCGAGCCGCCCGCCAACCCCAGCACGCCGATGTAATTGCGCAACGCGTCAGTCCCGACAATTGCAGCCGTCGCCGCGCCCCCGGCCGCGATCGTTGCCGCCATCCATGCGAGCGACCGCCATCGGCCCCGAGCCAGCAAGTATCCGCCCATCACGAGCGGATAAACGCGCAGAAGACCGAGCACGCCGAGCGCGATCCCGGCGGGCGCATCGCGGCCCTCTCGCACGAACGCAAATACCATCGCGAGCCCGAGCAGCACGATCGTCTGGCTTTGCGCCCATCGGAAATTGTCCGCCAGCGGAGTAAAGGCGAGCGCGAAGACGCCCAGGGCAATCTCGACTCCCCTCCCTTGCCGGCCCGTCGAGCGGAACATGATGGCCAAGGCCCCGAACAGGGCCGCAAGCTCGATTCCGAACCAGACTCGATACGCCGATTCCGGCCTGAGCCACGACAGCAGCGCAAACGCGAGATTCATCGTGGGCGTATCGGCCGGGTGATCGAACGGCAGGGGCGTGAAACCGAATTGGCCGGCCAGCCGGTTGAGGCTCACCGCGTAGGGATTCAATCCGAGGCGAATGGCCAATCCGGAAAGGTAATAGGCACTGAAATCACCCCGATGCGACGCGCCGGGAAGATGGATGAGAATATCGCCAAGGTAGAAGAGGCCGAACGCGCACACCGCCACCGCGCCGGGCCGGCTCATCGCGGAGAGCACCTGCGCGCGCGCGACGGCCCCGCCGCGCGGACCGCTTGGCGGTCTTGTCGGTTGCGTTCCCCCCTCCATTGGTCGTCCGGCAACCAGGCGGGTCGGAATCGCGCGGCCGAGCGCCCGCGCAAACCTCACCCGCCGGTGAAGCCCGCAATCATCTTTACAGTCTCGCTATGGAATTGAAAAAGGCGCGGCTCGGGTAGAGTATTACGGGATGGCGGGCGGGGGTACTTGACCTGAAGTCACCACATCCGATGATCGAGCCCGAATCGGCCGCCGAGGGAACGACTTCGCGGAGAGCCAGCCGCGGCGCGCGGCCTGTGCGGACGTGAGGCAAATATAAGCCTTCCGCACCGGTAGGAACTTTAGTGTACCTGCTCAAACTTATCGAGCGTAACCTTCGCCGCAATCTGCGGAGAAGCGTTTTGACGGCGCTCACGATCGCGCTGGCCACGTTCATTTACGTGGTCCTCATATCGGTGCCGGGCTCGATGGACCGCATCGTCAGCGATGCGTCCGCGACGCTGCGCCTGATCGTCGTGAACAAGAGCCTTCCGCTTTACGGATTGCCCGCGCGCTACTGCGATCAGGTGCGCGAAATTCCCGGCACGGTCGCCTGCGTCGCGGTCGCGGGATGGCCCGCCACGTACCGCGATGCGAGCGACTCGATCCTCGCGGTGGGCGAGGGCCTTGAGATCGGCTCCGTCTTTCCCGACTACGACCTGTCAGGGGATGCGGAGCGCGCCTTCGAACGCGAACGGCGTGGGGCGTTCGCAGGATCGGTCCTGATGAGAAAGTACCATTGGAAGCCGGGGCAGGAGGTGATACTTCGCGGGGTGGGCGCCGATCATCTCCGGTTGAGCTTCGTGTTGCTCGGCGAGATGCCATCGCGGCGTTACCCCAACGTATTCGCGTTCCGGCGCGACTACCTCGAGGAGACGCGCAAGGCGGTCGGCTATCCGAACGCCGATCTTGCGTGGAACCTCATCGTGCGCGTGGACAGGGCCGAGCATCTCAGCACGGTAATCCGTACGATCGACGATACGTTCCGCAATTCGGATTTCGAAACCCGCACCCTCACCGAGAGCGACGCGCTGGCGGGCGGCCTGTCGCTGCTCGGAAACGTGCGCGGTATCGTGCTCGGCCTGTGTGCGGTCGTGGCGCTGACGGTTTTGATGATCGCGGCGAACTCGACCGCGATGATGGTGCGGGAGAGGTTGAACGAAGTGGCGGTGATGCGCACGCTCGGGTTTGGCCGAGGAACAATCGCGGCATTGCTGTTCGGCGAATGCAGCGCGATCGGGCTTGCCGGCGGCGCTGCCGGAGCGCTCGGGGCGTGGTGTCTGTTCTGGAGCGGAGTGACGCTTGGGCCGCTCGGCGGGATGACCGCGCTGTGGGTGACACCGGCCGTGGCTCTGGAAGCCGCCGCAATCGCAATCGGGGTCAGCATCTTAAGCGCGCTCGCACCCGTGATCGGCGCGCTTCGCATACCTGTGGCCGACGTATTCGGGACGGTCGTTTAGCAGGATGTTGAGAAAAGCAAGAGCCTCGCAGTTCGGCCGCCCCGTGGTCTCAACAGCCTGCGTAAGAGATGGCTGCTTTCCGCTATCTTCTCCCCCGGTCCTTTCCGGGGGAGATAAGAGAGGGGGAGCAGGCTGTCATTTATCGCCAGCCTGCTAGCGCCGCCGCAGGGCCAGGCCCCAAGCCTCGACAGCACCGGGAATCAGACAAACATCCAAGCAGGAAGTTGAGCGGGCACGCGATGATGGCGCACAGACCAGACCCGAATGTGAAGAAAAATCGCCGGCGGACTCTCCGTCCGGCAAGACACGCAAGCAGCGCCGCCGCAGGCAATCCGAAGGCGGACAATCGCACGGGCGAGGGCAGCCCGGCCGACATCGCCGAGGCGAGAAACCGGCTGAGCAGCCTGATGGTCGGGAACTTCGTGAACCAGATATTCTACGTGGCAGCCCGGCTTGGGATTCCGGACCTGCTCGCTCGCGGTCCCAAAACCGTCGCGCAGCTCGCCCGCGCGACAGAAAGCCATCCCCGGGCGCTTGCGGGGCTGATGCGCGCGATGGTGGCTCTCGACGCGTTTGCGCAGGACGGCGGCGGCCGCTTGCGCCTGCGCCCGATGGGGTCGCTGCTCAGGTCTTACCCGGGATGGCGATCGCAGGTGCTCCTGCTCGGCGAGGAATACTTTCGCTGTTCGAGCGAACTGCTGCACACAATCAAGACGGGCGAGCCCGCCTTCAACCACGTGTTCGGCGCGTCCTTTTACGATTACCTCGCGCGCAACCGGGAAACTGCGGCGCGCTTCAACGAAGTGATGAGCTTGAGTGCCGCCAACCGTTACGCCGACGTTCCGAACGCGTACGATTTCTCGCGCGCCTCCACGATCGTCGATGTCGGCGGCGGATACGGCGCCCTTACCGCGCTCCTGCTCAAGGCCTATCCCGGCCTGCGCGCCGTGCTGTTCGATTCGCCCCGCGCGATCGAAGGCGCGCGGAAATATATCGCGCAACAGGGGCTCGCGGATCGATGCGAGCTGGTCGCGGGAAACTTCTTCGAGTCGGTGCCCGCACGCGGCGACATCTACCTGTTGTCCTCGGTGGTCGTGAACTGGGACGATGATCGTGCGCGGGCGTTGCTCGGAAATTGCCGCCGCGCGATGGGCGATCGGACCGAGTTGGTGATTATCGACCAGTCATTCCCGGATGGACGCCCGCCGTCCCCCACCGCCGCGGTGATCGCGGTGGCCGCACACGCCGTACAGGGCAGCATCGTGCGCACCGAAAAAGACTACCGCACATTGCTCGGCCAGGCAGGCTTCAAGCTGACGCGGCTTCGCCCGCTTAAGCAGGAGCCGCTCGTCATGATTTGCGCGAGGCCGGTGTGACCCGGGCTGCGAGGCGGAAAAGTTCGAGTCCATGATTCCCGTTCGCTACAACCTTCGCAGCCTGATGGTGCGGCGGACCACCTCGCTGATGACCGCGCTCGGCGTGGCGCTGGTCGTGATGACGATGTTCATCCTGCTCGGGCTGGTGGCGGGCCTGCGCGCGACGATGGCCCGGGCGGGCGCGCGCGGAAACTGGGTCGTGCTGAGCCGCGGCGTCACCACCGAGCCCTGGAGCTATGTTACGCGCGAGCAGTACGAGATCATCCGGGAGCGCGCCGAGGCCGCGCGCGATAGCGCGGGAATGCCGCTGGTTTCGCCCGAGATGGTAACCGCGTTCAACCCCACACCCGACGGACGGCTTGAAGAGAGCAGTTTCACCTATCTGCGCGGCGTCTATCCGATCGCGTACATGGTGCATTCCGGAATCAAGATCGATTCCGGGCGCCTGCCCGTCAAAGGCAGGCCGGAGCTGATCGTGGGACGGCTGCTTGCGGCGCGGTTTTCCTGGCTTGCGCCGGGCCACACGATTCACTTCGGGCGGCGCGAATGGACGATCGTGGGGATCTTTTCCGATCGCGGCAGCGCGCGCGAGTCCGAGGTATGGTCCGACCTCGACCTGCTCGCGCAGGACGTACATTTCGGCAGCGCGTTCTCATCGCTTCACGTCGCGCTCAGGCCCGGGATGTATGATCCGTTTGCGGCGGTGCTTACACGCGATTCGAGGCTCAACCTCGATGCGATTTCGGAGCCGGATTTCTATGGCCGGCAATCGCGCCTTGCAGACCAGATGCGCAACCTGGGAATGCTCATCGCGGCAATTCTCGGGATCGGCGCGGCGTTCGGCGGAATGAACACGATGTACGCGGCGGTGGCGCGCCGCACGCGCGAGATCGGCGTCCTGCGCGCGCTCGGCTTCAGCCGCGGGGACATCCTGGCAAGCTTCGCGATCGAGAGCCTAGCGCTTGCGCTTGCCGGCGGTGTTGCCGGCGAGATGCTCGGCGTGATCGTCGCGATAGCGACCGGACTGCGAAGCCGCATCATGAACGTGGAGCTGTTCATCTTCTCCTTCAGGTTCGCCCCGCCGGCATTCCTCGCCGGCCTCGTGGCGGCCGCGACTATCGGGGTCCTCGGCGGCCTGCTTCCGGCCTGGCGCGCCGCCCGTATCGGCGTGAGCGATTCGTTGCGCACGGGCTAGCGCCGCCTGGCAGGATGGTGCGATCGCGCCGCGGTCGAACTGCGGTGATTAGGGTTTTCTCACCAACTGCTAGATCGCGAAGCGGCCGGTCCGCACCGCGATCGCGCGCAACTTTGCAAGCCGCGATTTGATCCACGGATTCGCGCTCAGCCGGTCGAACGCGAGCGGCAGCCGGTATGTCCAGTTGGAGTCCTCGATCGTGCCGGGCCGATTGATCCGCGCGCTCCACCCGAACAAATCCTGGATGGGCAGAATCACCAGCAGCGATGGCGATGCGTAGAGCGCCTCGAGGATTTGATCGATCGCGGCCTCATCCAGCGGTCTTCGCAGGCTTATGCGGCCCTCGAGATTCAGCGCGCGGAGGATTTTCGTCCGCTCGGTCTCGGGCTGATCGCGCCACCATCGGGTAAGCGTCTCGGTATCGTGGGTGCCGGTGGTCGCAAGCGACAGCACGGGATACTCGGAGGGGCTCAAGAAGCGCTCGTTGGGTCCGCCCCAGTCGTGCCTCTCCCACTGCATCACCTTGTACCCCGGCACGCCCAGGCCGGTGAGCGATTCGCGGACCCACGGCGGCACGGTCCCGAGGTCTTCGGCGACGATCGCAGTGGGATGCGCGGCCTCGATCAACGCGCGCATGATCGCCTCGCCCTGCCCTCTCTGGTCGCCCTCGTTCTCGGGCGTGTATGCGCCCGGAGCACCCGGATCGGCGCCGAAGGAGAACGTGCGGTAAAGCCCGACCACGTGATCGACGCGCACGAGGTCGTATAAGTCCGCGGCGCGGCGCGCCCGCGCGCGCCAAAGCGCGAACCCGTCCGCGCGCATCGCATCCCAGCGCGGCAGCGGCAAGCCCCATCGCTGGCCGCGCGGATTGAACCCATCGGGCGGCGCGCCGACCGTGCGGGCGAAGTCAAACAGTTCCTGGTTGGCCCACACCTCCGCGCTGTCGCGAGCGGGCGAAAATGCGACGTCGCCGCCGAGCAGCACGCCGCGCTCGGCCGCATACGCGCGCATCGCGGTCCATTGCCGATGCGCCAGGAACTGCCAGAAGGAGTACATCCGAATTGGATCGGCGAGTTCCCGGCGCGCCGACTCGATCGCGCCGGGTTCGCGACCGGCGAGATCCTTCGGCCAGCTCTCCCAATGCGCCCAATCGAAGCGTTCCTTGAGCGCGCGAAACAGCGCGTAGCTGTCGACCCATCCGCGATTCGCCTCGATGAATCGATCGAACTCCGATCTCGACTCGGCGCTCGCACGCGCCGCGAACGCCCGCCACGCGCGCTCGAGCAGCGCAAGCTTGACCGGGCGCGTGCGGCTTCTCGGCACGATGCGCGCGTTGCCGGCGGTTTCTCGCGCCCGGCGAAGCGACACGCGCCCCACGCCGGCCAGCGCGTGCGCCGAGACGTACAGCGGATCGACTGCGAACACGCTCATCGCGCTGTACGGGCTCAATTCATCGGGCGCGCCCTCATCGAGCGGAAGAAGCTGGATCACGCGATGGCCCATCTGCACGGCGAAATCGATCATCGGCGCGAGATCGAGAATCTCGCCGCGGCCCAGATCGTTTCGCGTGCGAAGCGAGAAGAGCGGGATAAGTACGCCCGCGGCGCGTGGAAGCATGATTTCAGATACGCGCGCCCGGGTTTCCGCCACGGCGCGCGTGCCTTTTCAGATGACGTACCCGCCGTTGGGGCTCAGCACCTGGCCGACCATGAACCTCGCATCGTCGGATGCGAGATAAAGCGCCGCCGCGGCGATATCGCTCGGCTCGCCGAAATGCCCGATCGGCGTGAACGCGGTGATCCGCGCGCGCACCTCCGGCAGAATCGGCGCCGTCATCGGCGTGTCGATGAATCCGGGCGCGATGCAGTTGACCAGGATGCCGGCGGGAACGACCTCCCGCGCGAGCGCCTTGGTGAATGCGATGATCCCGCCCTTGGCGGCGGAGTATGCGACCGCGCCGGCGAGCCCCGTCGTCCCGGCGACCGATCCCATGTTGATGATGCGCCCCGACCGCTTCGGGATCATCACTTTGAGCGCCTCGCGGGTGCAGTAGAACGTCGAGTAGAGATGCGTCGCGATCATCAGGTGCCAGTCCGCATCCGTCATGTCCTGAAGACCGGCGACGATGTCGGTGCGATCGCTCGTGCGGCCGATGCCGGCGTTGTTGACCAGGATGTCGATCGTTCCGAAGGCCGCGATGAAATCGGCGAACATTTTCCGGACCGCCGCGCTGCTGGACACGTCGGCGACCAATGGGCGGGCGGTGCCACCGATGCGCTCGATCTCGGTCGCCACGTTCTGAGCCGATTCGGGACGAATGTCGTTCACGCCGACTTTCGCGCCCTCGCGCGCGAACGTCAGTCCAACCTCGCGCCCGATCCCCGAGCCCGCGCCCGTGATTAGCACCACCTTGTCCTTGAGTTTCATCGTCACCTCACGATTTCGGTTTCGCCTCGCGAAGCTGCCGCTTCCAGTCGAGCCGTCGCGCCTCGGCGCCCGCGGCCTCGGCCTCCGGAATCATCCCCTTCTTCTGCAGGAACATGCTGAGATTGGTGTGAGCAAGGATGTCCTCGGGGTCCTGCTCGATGTGCCTGCGGGTAACCTCGATCGCCATGTCCAGGTCGCCCTTGGCCTGGTAGCACATCGCCAGCCCGTGGATGGCGTCGGTGTACTTCGGGTCGAGCTCGAGCGCCTTCTTGTAGAGTTCGATCGCCTCGTCGTACTTCTCATCGGCGTAGCAATCGATCGCCTCGTCGTAGAGTTCTTCCTTGTCGGGCATCCCTGACCTCCGAATCAGCGGCCGCGCGCCGGCGCAAAAAAACCGCTGTCTCGCCCTTGCAGCCAGTTATATACTAGAGATTGCCCGATGGATAATTCCCCTGCCATCACGGAAGAACTTGTCTATGAAGTTCTCCGGGAATGCTTCGATCCGGAGATTCCCGTCAATATCGTTGACCTTGGCCTCGTGTACGGCGTCAGCCTGAAGAGCGGAGTGGTGAACGTGACGATGACGCTCACGGCGCCCGGATGTCACATGGGCGCGGCGATCACCCAGGACATCCAGGAGAAGCTGCTCGGCATTCCGGGATGCGAGGATGCGACCGTCGAACTCGTATGGGACCCGCCGTGGACGCCGCGCATGATGACCGAGTCGGCGCGCAAGCGGCTCGGGATCGACGACTGATCGCGCGCGGCTGCGGATTCGCCACCTAGTCCGGATCGATTAGCACGCCCGGATTGAGTATCCCCCGCGGATCGAGCGCGTGCTTGGCCGCCTTCAACGCCCGCGCGAATCCCTCGGGACGCTGGCGATCGTACCATGGGCGATGGAAGCGGCCGACGGCATGATGGTGTGTGATCGTACCGCCGAGTTCGATGAGCCGGTCCGACACCGCCGCCTTAATCTCGTCCCATTGCTCCAGCTCCGAGCCGCGCCGCCCGGGTCCTGAAAACGTGTAATAGGGCGCAGGCCCGTCGGGATAGACGTGCGTGAATCGGCAGGTGACGGTGCCATTTCCGCACACCCGTCGCAGCGCATCGCGCGCGCACTCCATCATCTGCGCGTGAAAATCCGCAAACCGATCCCACGTGATCGAGGTCTCGAACGTGTCGCCCACCATCCCCATCGATGCCGTCGCGCCCATCAGGTAAGGGGCGCTCAGAAACGCGTTGCGCCATGCGCCGGCGGCGCCCTCGTGAGTCGTCGCCGCATCGGTGCGCGTCGCCACCTCCCTGGGCACGACGCCGCCGTGATCGGCGCAACATTCCAGCGCGCGCTTCATCCACGCATCGAGCGGATGGTCCGCGGATTCGAATGCGAGCACGAGCACGGCCTCGTCCTTCTCCGTCGCGCCCGCGTTGAACGCCTCGCCCGGATCGAGCAGGCGGCAGTTTGCCGGGAACAGGCCCGCCTGCGAGATTGCGCGCACCGCTTCGGAACCCTTGATGAAATCCGGAAATGGGACCGATGCTCCCACGCGGAACGTCGGCCGGTCCTGCAGGCGCATCCACGCCTCCGTGATGATCCCGAGCGTGCCTTCCGAGCCGATGAACATCCGGTCGGGGCTCGGCCCTGCGCCGGAGCCCGGCAGTCGGCGCGACTCGACGATCCCGGTCGGCGTCACCACGCGCAGCGACTCCACGAAATCATCGATATGCGTGTACAGCGTGGCAAAATGGCCGCCCGAGCGGGTCGCGATCCATCCACCGAGCGATGAGAACTCAAAGGACTGCGGAAAATGCCGGATCGTGTAGCCGTGCGGGCGAAGCTGGTCCTCGAGCGATGGCCCGAGCACCCCGGCCTGGATTCGCGCGGCGCGCGAAACGCGATCGACCTCCAGCACGCGATCGAGAAACTTGAGATCGATCGAAACTGTGCCGCGCCAGCGATCGCCGGTGGGCGGCTCGACGCCGCCCACCACGCTGGAGCCGCCCCCGTATGGCGTCGCGGCGAGCTTCGCGCCATCGCACCATTCGAGGATTCGAACCAGGTCCTGCTCGTTGCGCGGAAACGCGACGACGTCGAACGCATTCGAGTAATCCCGGCGAAACGCGCGCACCAGGTCGCGAAAACTTTTGCCGTAGGTGTGCGCGGCGCGATCGCGGGCGGCCGTGGAGCAGAGCTCGCGAAGCGAATCCGGCGGGTACACGCGCGGCGCGCGCAAATTAAGCTCCTCGACGGTCGGCGGCGGAGTGATTTCCAGCGGCGGCAGGTTATAGCGCTTCTGCATCCGCTCGGCGATGCGCTTTACCTGTTCGGGAGTCGGACTCTGATCCTCGTAGCCCCATCCCCAAAAACTGCGCATTCGTTCCGCCATGGAAATCTCCTCAGCGCCCAGCGCGCGCCCGCTCGACTCCGCCGATCTTGCGCCGGTGTCGACGCGAAGCGCAAATGCGATCGCTCCGAGTCGCGCGCGGCGGCGGAATCGGCGCGAGAATTCATGCTGCGGCGCTTGCGCGCGGGCGAGCGCCGCCGTATGTCTCCACTCATCATTTCCAGGGAGAAACGATCATGAGCGACACGGCAATCTCCGCCGCCGATCCGCATCCGCGCAAACGCGTCGATATCGATGGCACCTGGTTTTCGTACGCCGACACGGGAAGCGGCGACCCGGTCGTGTTCCTGCACGGGAATCCCACCTCGTCCTACTTGTGGCGCAACATCATCCCGCACGTCGCGCCGCTTGCCCGATGCATCGCGCCGGACCTCATCGGGATGGGCGCATCGGGGCCATCGACGAGCGGCGCATATCGTTTCGTCGATCACGCACGGCATCTCGATGCGTTCTTCGAACGCCTCGCTCTTTCAAAGAACGTGACGCTGGTCGTGCACGACTGGGGATCGGCGCTCGGCTTCCACTGGGCCCATCGACATCCCGAACGGGTAAGGGGAATCGTTTACATGGAGGCGATCGTGCGGCCGGTCATCTGGGCAGAGTGGTCGCAGAGCGCGGTCCCCATCTTCAAGGCGCTTCGGAGCCCCGCCGGCGAGGAAATGATTCTCGAGAAAAACGTCTTCGTCGAGCGGATTCTGCCGGGCAGCATGATTCGCAAGATCACGGACGCGGAGATGGCAGTGTATCGAAAGCCGTTCGCCGCGCCGGGCGAGTCGCGCCGTCCGACGCTTACCTGGCCGCGCGAAATTCCCATGGAGGGGGAGCCGGCCGATGTGGTCGCGATCGTGCAGGCGTACGCGGACTGGCTCTCGAAGAGCCCGGTTGCGAAACTGTTCATCAACGCCGACCCCGGCGCGATTCTGACCGGCGCTCAGCGCGAGTTCTGCCGGAAATGGCCGAATCAGCGCGAGGTGACCGTCAAGGGCGTGCACTTCATCCAGGAGGATTCGCCGCACGAGATCGGCGCCGCGATCGCGGAGTGGTATCGATCGCTCTGAGAGCGTCCGCCGCGGCGCGTCATCGACGAGCCGATGCGGCTTTAGGCCTCTGAGGCCGCAAACACATCGCGAGCGGGCACTATATCGAAAAGGCGCCAGCTTACGCGACACGGATCGCGCGGCGCCGGCCGACTGCGGGATAGACCTTAATTTCGATCCGGCAATCGAGCGCCTTCAAAAAGCGCGCGATCCGCTCCAGCGAAAAGCCCGAGAGCTGCCCGTGAAGCAACGCGGAGACTTTGGGCTGACTCACTCCGAGGATTCGCGCGGCCTCTTTTTGAGTCAGCTTCCGCGCCTCGATGATCGCGGCGATCCGATGCACGAGATCGGATTTTGCCTGAAGCACGTCCGCATCTGGCAAACCCAAATCGCGGAACACATTATCGCTGCCCTTAGTTACGAGCTTCACAACTTTCACCCTCTTCTGATTGCCTTGTAATCCTCTGCAGCAACTTTGAGGCGTTGCTTCACCAGGTCGATGTCGCTCTTGGGAGTCTCGATTCCTTTCTTCGACTTCTTTTGGAAGGCGTGCAACCCATAGACGACGCCAGCAAACCGAATCGTGTAAACGGCCCGATACGTGTCGCCATCAAAGTCGTCGATAACCTCCAGGACCCCGGCTCCGTGAAAGCCCCTGAGCGGTCTGGCATTCTGATGCTTGCCGCCCAGCTGTGCCGCCCGGAGCGCATGTCCGATAACCTCCTTCACTTCGTCCGGAAACTTGCGGAGATCGTCGAGCGTGCTCCCGATCCAACGCATGGGCTTGGATTGCGGGATCACCACCGCCGCACTATCCCAGATTTGGGATAGCCTGTCAACGCCGCGCTAGCGGGATGCCGCGGTCAGCGGCCGGCGGGGGACGGCGCGCCATCGGTCGGCGATGCCGCGCCATCGGGCGCGTGGACGGATTTCGCGGGCGAATGAATATAGAGCACCGATGCGTCTGGACGGCTCGTGGCATGCATCGCGGGCGGCCTCATCGCGTACTTCACTTCCTTGAAATGCTCGCGATACTGGCGCTCGGGGTTGTACACGCTGTTGAACTTCCAGAGCATCCGCACGAAGTTGGTCTGACCCTTTAGCACGAGCTTGCCCGCAATCGACGCGACTTCCTTGAGCGCCTGCCATCCCAGATGCTTGCGATTGAGCACGTCCTGCGTCTTGACCAGCTCCTGGTAGAACTTTTCCAGCGGCAGCCTGGTCGGCAGCACGGCGTGCTGGATGTCGAACAGCCGGTAGTCGAGCGTCGTGAGCTTGCGCGACTCGGTGAACCAAAGCTCCGTGCCGGGGTACGGCGTGGCGACCGTCAGGTGGACGATTTCCGGGATGCTGATCGCCCATTCGCGGACGATCTCGAAGCGCCGCTCGTCCCATGAGGGATCGGCGATCAGGTTGATCGCGACCGTCACGCCGATCTCGCGCGCAACCTCGAGCGCCTTGAAGTTGATTCCCATCGAGGAGCGCTTGCGATGGAGCTTGAGGCCCTCCTCGTCGATCGCCTCCAGGCCAAGGAACATGTATTCCAGTCCGAGCTTGCGCCAGTACTGGAAGACTTCCTTGTTGCGGCAGAGCACGTCGGCGCGGGTTTCGAGATAGTATTGTTTTTTGATTTTGCGCTTCTCGATTTCGCGGCCGATCGCAAACCCGTGCTCCGGATGGATGAACGCAACGTCATCGACGATGAAGACGTTGGGCTCGCGGATCGATGCCATGTCTTCGGCAGCGGCTTCGGGAGCGCACGCGCGGTAGCTGCGCCCGTAAAAGGTCCACGCGCTGCAAAACGAGCAATCCCACGGGCATCCGCGCGTGAACTCGATCGATGCGCACGGATCGAGCACGCCGATGAAATATTTTTGGCGACGCCGCCCCAGATCGCGCGCCGGTACGAACTTGTCGAGGTCGTCGAGCATGATCGGCGCCGGCCCCGCGCCATCGCGCGTCACCACGCCGGGAACCTTCGTGAGCGCGCCGGTGCCGATCGCATCGACCAGCATCTGGCCCGCCAGCTCGCCCTCGCCGCGCAGCACGCAATCGATCGCGCCGCCGGCGTGTTCGAGAATCTCATCGGCCACGAACGATCCGCTATGTCCGCCAGTGAACACGAAGCAATCCTTGAGCAGCCGTTTCACGTCGCGCGCAAGATCGATCACCTCGGGCACGTTGGCGAGATAGTTGAGCGAAAAGCCAACCGCGTTGGGCTTGAAGTCGCTCAGTTCGCTGTAAAAATCGCGATGGTTGAAAATCTGGAGATCGAGAATTCTCACCTCGTGGCCGGCCGCGCGCACCGCCGCCGCCACCCGCTCCATCCCGAGCGGCTCCAGGCGCAGGTAGATCTCGCTGTACATCAAGGCGCTGGGGTGTACGAAAAGGACCCGCACGATTACCTCCACTCGCGGTCCCGCGTCCGCGTGCCGGAAATTCTACCCATGTCCGGCCGAGCGCGGAATACAAATCAGACCGGGACCGAGCTTCAAAAGCAAGGTCTGGCCGCGGACTGCGCGACAGCTGGCGGCACGCGCGCTACGATGCAGTC
>Ga0187770_10000004_pt1 | contig 123925 bp, 98 predicted proteins | sample 0116_SJ02_MP02_2_FD_133154 | JGI IMG/M metagenome (GOLD analysis project Ga0187770, IMG submission 133154) | Tropical peat soil microbial communities from peatlands in Department of Meta, Colombia - 0116_SJ02_MP02_20_MG | ecosystem: Environmental > Terrestrial > Soil > Wetlands > Peat | place...
CCCGCTTCTGGCGGAACATTTCCACGCGCTTCATCATGAATTGCAAGCGGTCGCGCCCCCACTTGGTGCGAGTAATGGCCTTCTCGATCCCGAGAAACATGTTAGGATCGCCGGATTTCTCGCGGATGTCTTTGACGAAGGGGTAGATCTTGGCGAACATCAGGAACATTTCGCCGCTGAAGGCCGGTGTGAGAAAAAGTTCTTCGTTCAACAGACCCTGCAGGACGAACGATGCGACGATGCCCCAATAACCACTGACCTGTCGGAGCCACGCGTTTTCCTGCGCCCCCAAGGCGAATCCGACCTTGAGGAACTCGTCGGCGTTGGCGGGATAAAACTCTTCCACCCACCACTTGCGGGCTTTGCGCATCTCGGGTTCACGGCGGAGATCGTAAAGTTCGAGAATCAGTTGAGCGTCGGCAGTCGTGGGCTTCTTGGCCATAAAGTTCCTCCGTTTCGATTCGTCGCTACCGGGACGGTTAGACGACTGGAACCAGTTCGAAAACTCAGGATTTTTCTACGCCGGCTGGAACGGAGCGGACGCGCTCGCTGCAGCGGGCGGAGGCGGAGGCGCCGGACGTTCGTAGTCGCATTCCTTGTTCGGGCACGCGATCACAGGTCCGGCCTTCAGATTCTTCTCCACCAGGTACTCACTGCCGCAACTCGGGCACTTCTCGGTAATCGGCTTGCTCGCCGAGGTAAATTTGCACTTGGGATAATTCGAGCATCCGTAAAACGTATTCCCCTTGCGGGCGCGCTTTTCGACCAGGTCCCCGTCTTTGCAATCCGGACACTTCACGCCGATGAAATTCTGCTTTACATATTTGCAGTCGGGATATCCGCTGCACGCCGTGAACTCGCCGTAACGGCCGTGCCGGATCATCATGTTGCGGCCGCATTTCGGGCAGAGCTCGTCGAGCGGAATATCGGGAACTTTCTTGCCCTGATCGAGCCGTCGCGTCGTCTTGCAGTCAGGATAGCCGGTGCACGCCATGAATTGGCCGAAGCGCCCGCGCTTGAGCACCATCACGCGGCCGCAGTTCTCGCAATATTCCTCTGCCGCGCCGGTCTCCTGCATGTCGGCCGAGTCGAGGTCGGGCAGGTTGATCGGATTTTCTTTTGTGAATGTGCAAGTGTTCGGATCGTCCTTGTCGTACGTGCTGCAGGCGTAGAAGGAGCCGTGCTTGCCCCACTTGATGACCAGCGGCGCGCCACAGCGCTCACATTTTTCGTCTGTGGGCTTCTCCATCCGTTTGATGTTCTCCATATGCTTTTCGGCATATTTGAGGTCCTTCTGAAACTTCTTGTAGAACTCGCCAAGGGCGTCGGTCCACTTCTCCTTGCCCTCTTCGATTTCATCGAGTTCTTCTTCCAGGCGCGCGGTGTACTGCACGTCGAAAATGTCGCGGAAGTTTTCCACCAGCAGATCGGTGACGACCAAGCCAATTTCAGTCGGGACGAATTTTCCGCCCAGCTTCTGCACGTACTGCCGCTCCTGAATCGTGGTCAGGATGGCTGCGTAGGTGGAGGGGCGCCCGATGCCGCGTTCTTCCAGTTCTTTCACCAGCGACGCTTCGTTGTAACGCGGCGGCGGTTCGGTGAAATGCTGTTCAGGCTTGAGCGCTTTCAAAGTGAGTCTCTGACCCGCTTCGAGCGCGGGCAGTTTGTGCTTGAGTTCCTCGTCTTCCTCGTCCTTGCCTTCCTTGGATTCTTCGTAGACTTTGAGGAAACCGTCGAATTTCAGCACTGAACCCGTAACGCGGAACCAGAACGAGTCGTTTCCGTTTTTCGCGTCGATGTCGACTGTGGTTTGATCGAAGACTGCCGGGTTGATTTGCGAAGCTACGAAGCGCTGCCAGATCAGCTTGTAGACCTTGTATTCATCCTCTTTCAGATATTGCTTGATCTGATCAGGATGGCGCACCGCCGAGGTCGGACGGATGGCTTCGTGGGCGGCCTGCGCCTCCTTCTTCTCTTTATACGTGTTCGGCGACTCGGGCAGATACGACGGGCCATATTCCTTGCCGATGTATTCGCGAACCTCCTGGATGGCTTCGGGCGCCACGCGCACGGAATCCGTACGCATGTAAGTAATGAGGCCGACCAGGCCCTCTTCGCCGAGTTCGACGCCTTCGTACAGGCGCTGGGCAATCATCATCGAGCGCTTGACGCTGAAACGGAGCTTGCGCGAGGCATCCTGTTGCAGCTTGCTGGTGGTGAAGGGCGGCGCGGCGTTGCGGCGGCGCTCTTTTTTGTCGACTGAACGAACGAGCCAATCGGCCTTTTCGAGCGCTGTGCGAATCTTTTCGGCCTCTTCGCCATTTGGGATTTCGACTTTCTCTTCGCCTTTGCCCAGGAACCGCGCATCGAACGCCGGCGGCTTATTGGCGGCCAGGTGAGCGTCGATGGTCCAATATTCTTTTTTCTCGAACGCCTTGATTTCGCGTTCGCGCTCGACGATGAGGCGCAGGGCTACGGTCTGCACGCGGCCAGCGGAAAGGCCGCGGCGAACTTTATCCCATAGCAACGGAGAAACCTGGTAACCCACGAGCCGGTCGAGTACACGCCGAGCCTGCTGCGCGTCGACCAGGTTCTGATCGATCGCACGCGGATGATCAAAAGCGGCTTGCACCGCACGCTTGGTAATTTCGTTGAAGGTGACGCGCTGAATTCGCGGAGGACCCTCAGGTTCGCCCTTTTTCGCTTTCTTTGCTTTCTTCTTCTTTGCGCCATTCTCGTCGAGTTCTGTCGCGAGATGCGCAGCGATGGCTTCTCCTTCGCGGTCCGGGTCAGGGGCGAGATAGATCGCGTCGGCCGACGCGGCCAGCTTCTTCAGCTTGGCCACAACTTTTTCTTTGCCGGGGATGACGATGTAATCCGTCTCGAAACCGTTCTTGATGTCTACACCCAGCGTGCTCTTGGGCAGATCTTTGACATGGCCGAGCGAGGCCTCGACAGAAAATCCCTTGCCTAGATATTTCTGGATGGTTTTCGCCTTGGCGGGCGATTCGACGATGACTAAACCTTTGGACAATGTTTCCTCTGTTGTGTGTATTCGTTTTTGACGCTAGCACGAATGTCAAGCGCACGACAAGTTACGTGAAAAAAAGCTCTTAGCCTTTAGCCATTAGCTCTTAGCTGCGAAGGTTCAAGCGTGGTGCGGTTCTGAGTCGCGATGACAATGGCGACAGCATCTTCATTACCTCTTCCAAATCGGAAGAAAGGCGCAGGAACTGGGCTGCCTTCAAAATTTCGAGGTCACGACAGAGCAACAAGTGGTAGGAGAGTTCGGCTCCCGATCCCATCGCGATTTGAACGAATCTTGCCATTTCTCCGTCGGAGCGTCGTCCACATCCTTCTGCCAGATTTGCTGGAATCGACGACGCAGAACGCCGAAGCTGGCTCGTCAGACCGAATCTCTCATCTTGAGGAAAGGTACGCGTGTCGCGATAGACCGAAAGCGCCAATGTGTGAGCCTTCTGCCAAACTTGCAGATCCTCGTAGTTCCTCATGCCGCCTCTCCTATCACGAAAAGTTGAGCTAAAGGCTAAGAGCTAACAGCTAAAAGCTCTTTACAAAATTCTTCCCCGGCATCTGTCTCACCTTGCCGGTCAATTCGAGCTCAAAGAGCGCAGCGAAGATCTCTGAAGACGACATCTGCGTCTCCAGCTTTTCCACGATTTCATCGATATGCGTGGATTCGTCGGCTTTCAGCAGGCTGAGAATCTTGCGTTCGTGAGGAGGAAGCCCTTCATCCGGGAATAGAGATGCAGTCGACGCGCCCGGGGATTCAGGCGTGGAGGCGGGAGTCAACGCAAGTCGTACTTCCGTCGGGAGATCTTCCCACACGTCTTCCCAGGTCGCGACCAGCTTGGCGCCCTGTTTGATGAGTGTGTTCGGCCCCCAGGAATTCTTGTTGGTGACGTTGCCGGGCACAGCAAAAACGTCTCGATTCTGCTCGAGCGCGCAGCGCGCAGTGATGCGCGTGCCGGAATATTCGGCGGCTTCGACCACAAGCACGCCGACCGACATGCCGCTGAGAATCCGGTTACGAATGGGAAAATTCTGCGGTGCGGCGAATGTTCCCAGTGGAAACTCAGAGATCAGCGCACCGCCCAGAGCGAGCAGTTGCTCTGACAGTCGAGAATTTTCTTTCGGATAAATCACGTCCACGCCGGTGCCAAAAACCGCAATGGTCTTGCCTTTGGCCGAGATCGCGCCGCGATGGCTCGCCGTGTCCACGCCCCGCGCCATTCCGCTGATGATGACCAGCCCCTGCGCGGCGAGATCGCACGCCAAGCGCTCGGCCATGCCCGAGCCGTAGGGGGTGGGATGCCGCGTGCCGACCATCGCAATGCCCGGCTTGGTCAACACTTCGAGATTGCCGCGGACATAAAGGATGGGCGGAGGATCGTAGATTTCTTTGAGCCGTGGCGGATAGGACGGATCATCGCCGGAGATTACGGTTACGCCCGCTGCGGCCGCACGGGCGATTTCCTCGCGTGCCAGTTCGCCGGACTTGCCGGTAGCCAACGATTGCGCCGAGACTGCCTGAATGCCCGTGCCTTCCAGTTCGGTCAGCGAGGCGCGGAAAACTGCCTCCGGGCCGCCAAAGTGTTCCACCAGTTTGCGAGCGCGCGTAGGGCCGAGACCGGGCGTCAGCGACAGGGCCAGCCATTCCAAAAGATGCGTTCCAGCTGCAGCGGCGGTAGACACAGGAACTCCGAGCGGACTGTACTGATCACGGCGAAACCACGTCAAGGTTACGCGTCACAGTGGTCTGTTAATATTGAGGAAAATCATGAGAAAGCTGCGAATTTCGGCGATTTCCTACCTCAATACCGCGCCCCTGATGTGGGATTTCGAGCACGGCGGATCGGGCGAAAAGTTCGACATTTCCTATACATTGCCCTCAGCCTGCGCCCGTGCGCTGTCCGAAGGCAAAGCTGACATCGGAATTATTCCCGCGGCAGCGTACACGCAGATCCCCGGTTTGCAGGTTTTGCCCGACGTTGCCATCGCGTCGCGGCGAGCCGTGCGCTCGATTCTGCTGGTCAGCAAAGTGCCGGTCGAGGAAGTTCGCACCGTCGCGCTCGATACCTCTTCCATGACTTCTGTGGCGTTGACGAAGGTCTTGTTCGAGAAATGGCTAGGCGGGGGAAGAACATTTACGCCTATGGCGCCCGGGATCGAGGAGATGCTGGCCGAGCACGACGCCGGCCTCTTGATCGGAGATCCCGCGCTCAAGATCGACCGCTCACGTTACCTGACACTTGATCTCGCCGAAGAGTGGATCCGTTACACCGGCAAGCCATTTGTGTTCGCCTTCTGGGCGGTGCGTAGTGCGGCGCTGCGCCAAGCTGACCAGTCGCTGGATTTGGCCGCAGTGTTTCGCGACTCCAGGAATCATGGCCTCGAAAGCGCGAGTCTGAACCAGATCGCACAAGAACGGGCGCCCCGGCTGGGCCTGAGTGAAGCTGATGTTGTCAATTATTTAACCGAAAACATCCATTATCAGCTCGATGCCGGTTGCCTTGAGGGCCTGCAGCTGTTTTATCGATACGCGGCGGAGATTGGGGCGTTGCCGACCACACAGGAACTGCGTTTCGTCGAAACTGCGAAGGCTCTCGCAACGTAATGGAGTCCAGGCGGCTTTCCGTGAGCCTTTTCCAACCCATCCCGAACGCCGGCAGTGCGGCCGATGCAACGCGGCCGTTGGCCGACCGCATGCGCCCGCGCACGCTGGAAGAATTTGTCGGCCAGGAGCAACTGATCGGCCCCGGCAAGCCGCTGCGCACGCAGATCGAACGCGACGACACCGGCTCCCTGATCTTCTGGGGCCCTCCCGGTACGGGAAAAACCACACTGGCCAAGATCATCGCCAACATGACCAAGGCGGATTTCATTGAATTCTCCGCCGTGCTCTCCGGGATCAAGGAAATCAAGCAGGTCATGGCCGACGCTGAGCGCGCCCGCCAGTACGGCACGCGGACGATCGTCTTCATCGACGAAATTCACCGCTTCAACAAGGCACAGCAGGACGCATTCCTTCCGCATGTTGAGAAGGGCAACATCCGGCTCATTGGGGCAACCACCGAAAATCCTTCGTTCGAAATCAACTCCGCTTTGCTCTCGCGCACGCGCGTCTACGTGCTGCAGCCGCTCACGGAAGAACACATCGTGCTACTGCTGCGGCGTGCGCTGACCGATCGCGAGCGCGGTCTCAGCGGAATGAACCTGAGCGCCGCGGATGATGTTCTGAAAAAGATCGCCAGCTACACCAGCGGTGACGCGCGCAGCGCATACAATGTTCTGGAAGTCGCGGCTGGATTGGCAAAATCTCCACTTCCGGCAAAATCGGCCGGAAGTGGGGCACCCACAGAAGCGCGAGAGATCACCGACGAGATCGTCCGCGACGCACTACAGAAGCGCATCCTGCTCTACGACAAGACCGGCGAAGAGCACTACAATCTGATCTCTGCGCTGCACAAATCCGTCCGCAACAGCGATCCTGACGCCGCGCTTTACTGGCTTGGGCGCATGCTGGAAGCTGGAGAAGACCCCCTTTATATTGCGCGCCGTGTCGTGCGCATGGCCGTGGAAGACATCGGCCTGGCCGATCCGAACGCGCTCGCGCTGTGTATGGCCGCTCGCGACGCGGTCGACTTCATCGGCATGCCGGAAGGCAACCTGGCGCTGGCTCAGGCTATTGTTTATCTCTCGGCCGCACCCAAGTCGAATGCCTTGTACACCGCCTATGGCGACGTTCTGGCCGACGTCGAGCAGACCGCAGCCGATCCAGTCCCGCTGCACCTGCGCAATGCTCCCACCGCTCTGATGAAAGGCCTGGGCTATGGCCGCGGATACCAGTATGCGCACGATATGGACGGAAAAGTAGCCGACATGGAATGCCTGCCTGACAATCTGCGCGGCCGGGTCTATTATCAGCCGACCAACGAGGGGATCGAAAAGCGCATCCGCGAACGGCTGGAGGAGATCAAGCGCGTGCGGTCGCGAACCGGAGGGGCACAGCAACCTGGGAAAGAGTCCTGACGATCAGCGCATGCGCGCGTGATGCTCTTTCAGGATGCAGCGATCCATCACCACGAAAATTCCCGCCTTGCGGGCCTTTTCTGCCGCTCTCTCGTGAACCACATCTTCCTGCATCCAGATGGTTGAAATCTTCAACTGGATCGCCTGGTCGACAATTTCCTCCACAAACTCCGGCCGCCGAAAGATATCGACTATATCGATCTTCTCCGGCACGTCGAGCAGCGACGCGTAGGCCTTCTCGCCCAGGCATTCCTTGATCTGCGGGTTCACAGGAATGATGCGGTATCCCTGGCTTTGCATATTGGCCGAAACTCCGTGGCTGGGCCGCAACGGATTGCACGAGAGGCCGACCACGGCGATCGTCTTTGAACGCTTCAGCATTTCGCCAATGGGATCTGATTGCGGCAAGGAAACCATGGGACTGTTATTTCTTCTTGGAGTCTTCCATTTTCTGCTTGTACATTTTCAACGCCAGTTTGCGGATGGTCTCGGAAACCTCTTTGTTGCCGGAGAGATTCTTCAAATCCTGGACCAGCAGGTTTTTCATCAAGCCCAGACCCAGGTCGAGCGGCGTGCGCGGATTCGCCACCAGATTCCGGATGACAACATAGTTCTTCATGAAGCGGCGCTTGAGCGGAATCTGCCGCAGCACGGCCTCCAGAACATTTTTTTGGCTTGCAAACTTCTCGACTTCCCCATCCGCGAGTTTGGGCGCATCGAGCACCGCCAAAGCCACGACTTTTGTGCCGTCGCGAATCAGAATGGAGCGCTCCTCTTTGTTGCCCTTGAGCGCCAGCTGAATGCGGCCCTTTACGTCGAGGCGATTGATCTTCTGGAGCGTGTTTTCCCGCCTGGGCTCTCCGGGGGCAGACGACTTCTTCGGAACGGCGGCAGCTTGTGGCTTCGCGGCCGTCGGCGCGGCAGTCGCCGCCGGTAGTGTCTCCTCTTGTGTTACCGGAAAATAATCGGATCCCAGCAGTTCAACGATTCCGATGGGCTGAAATGGCTTCTCGCCCTCAGCCGCAATCTCGCTGGCATGCTCGTCTAAGTAAGTTAGGACTTCGTCATCATCGGCTTCGCTCCCGGCCGCTGCGGGGCCCTCCCTGCCGGCCGGCTTCTCGGTGGCTGTGACCGCTTTCGGAGTGGCTACTGCTGGGGCGCTAACTGGTTCTGCCGACGGCGCAGCTGCCGAAGCTGGCGCAGTGGCCACAGCCAGTTGCGGTTTCAGCCGCCGAACCAGATCCTCCGCCTCCTCTTTCTTCACATACGGATTCGTCTTCAGCGTTTCCAGCACGCCACGCAGCGAGCGCACTCGCTCGCTCTTGAGCATGACTTCAATCGTCTCTCGCAAGGCTGAAACGGAAAGTTTAATCAGCTCGCCCTCGGACACAGAAGGGTTCTCGAGCAGAGCCGGCAGCAACTTGGGCCGAATGTTGTCGTGCACGATGAAATAGCTCAGCACTTCGCGCGGCGTCTTTGGGTCGGAAACAACCGTCAGGCAGGCCTTCTCATCCCATCCCGCGAGCGTCATGCGCGCCAGCTCTCCAAATACCTTGTTGTGCAGGGCCAGATGCACCAGGATCTCGATATTCTCCGCCGCCGGCACCTGCAGCGCGCCGCGGGCCGCAAACTGCATCATGTTCGAGGGCAGTTTCGAAGCGCGGATTTGATCGATCATGCTCGGCATAGCGTCATTGCTCGCCGGGACGCGATCCCGACCCGTTGGAATTCGCAGACAGCGTTTCTAGTTCGTTTACGGCCAGGTCCAGCTCCCGCGTGACGCGGTTGGGCTTGCTCCGCAAGAATTCATCCCGCAAAGCCCGATAGTACCAAAGGGTGCCGTCGCGTCCACCGCTGAACCGTGACCAAACGAATTCCCCAACCTCGCGATAGTCGCTGAGGATCGAGCGCACGTTGTTGAGCTTGTCGGCAGCCGATACCATCCGCGTATCCTCATCTGCGTTCCGCAGGTGACGAATATAAGTCTCTTTGCGTTCGCGCCAGGGCGGTTTGGGAATTGTGTAGGCATCGGTGCAACCATCCACGATTTTCGCCACGCGGCTGCCGAATCGGCGGCGGATCTCTTTCAGCATCGGTATTCCGCCACAATCTTCCACCACGTCATGGAGCAGGGCCGCGATTGCCAGGTCTTCGTCGCCGCCGGCCTCAAGCACCACCGAAGCCACGCCCATCAAATGCGCGACGTATGGAATCGAGGATGCCTTGCGCGCCTGCCCGGCGTGCTTCTCCGCGGCAAACAGGAAAGCACGCAGGAATCGCGGTCCGAGCTTGATGGGCTTTGGCCCCGGCGCCGGCTTGGCGCTGCGCGCAGCTTTTCGTTTGGCTGCCTGGCGCTTCACCGTTTCTCCCCGCGCCGCGCCAGCAGATATGCCCGGATAAATGGCTGCAGATCGCCGTCGAGCACGCGATCCACATCGCCGACCTCGGTCTTGGTGCGATGATCCTTGACCAGCCGATACGGCTGCAGCACATACGAACGAATCTGCGAACCGAAGTCGATGTCGAGTTTCGAGTCTTCGATTTTTTTCGTCGCTTCGCGCTTCTTCTCCATCTCGAACTCGTATAGCTTTGAGCGAAGCATACTCATGGCGCGGTCGCGATTCTTGTGCTGCGAGCGCTCGTTTTGGCAACTTGCGACCAGCCCGGTCGGAATATGCGTGATGCGCACGGCGGAATCGGTCGTGTTAACGTGTTGCCCGCCTTTTCCGCTGGATCGGTACGTGTCCACGCGGATGTCTTCCGGCTTGATGACCACCTCGATGCTCTCGTCGATTTCCGGCGAAACAAACACGCTCGCAAAAGATGTATGCCGGCGCTTGGCCTGATCGAACGGCGAAATGCGGACCAGCCGGTGCACACCGATCTCGCTCTGCAGCAGTCCGAAGGCGTACTCGCCGTTCACGGCGAACGTGGCCGACTTTAGCCCCGCCTCTTCCCCCGGCTGGTAATCGTAGAGCACGGTTTGGAAGCCTTGGCGCTCCGCCCAGCGCAGATACATGCGCAGCAGCATGTCCGCCCAATCCTGCGATTCGGTACCACCCGCCCCGGGATGAATGGTAACGATGGCGTTGCGCGCATCATTCTCGCCCGAAAGCAGCGTTTCGGTCTCGAGTTTGTCGATGAGTTCAGAAAGCGTGCCAATCTCGCGCTGCAAGTCGCTGTCGACATTCTCGCCTTCTTTGCCGAGGTCGAAGTAGGCGGCAATATCGTCGGTGCGGCGCGCGAGATCGGCGTCGGTGGAGAGTATGTGCTCCAGACGCTTCTTCTCGCGCATTACCTGCTGCGATTTCTGCGGATTCGACCACAGATTCGGGTCGGACGCCTGCTTCTCGATTTCGGCTAGTTGCGGACGAATTTTGTCCGCGTCAAAGGTACTCCCGGAGGTCGTGCACCTTCTTGCTCAACTTCTCGTACGTTTGTTCCAACTCTTGGTTCATGAGGACGATTGACCTTCTTGCGGTTTTTTCAATGATGCCAGGCTCGCCAGCAGCACGCCTAAGGAAATTATCGCACAGGCATACGCGAACCAGTCGCCGTGGCGCGAATAGAAAGTAGTGACCGAAGTGAGTCCGTACGACGCGGCGAGCGTAGTCCTTTGTTTGCGGGGAATCCGCGCCGTGACGCGGCCCCACGGATCGATCGACGCGGTAACCCCGGTGTCGGCCACGCTCAGCAGCCAGCGATTATTCTCGATGGCACGCATGCGGGTCTGGTTCAAATGCTGCGCATACGCTCCGCTGTCGCCATACCATCCGTCATTCGAAATGTTCACCAGAACCTGCGCACCGCGCGCGACAAATTGGCGGACTTCGTCGGGAAAAATCGATTCGTAACAGATAAACACGCCGAGTTTCTCACCGCCTCCATCCAGCGGCGCGCGCGAATCGCCACGTCCAAATTCGCCAACTTCTTTTGTCAGGCCTGCGGCAAACGCGAAAAGGCGAGGGAATGGCAGGTATTCTCCAAAAGGCACGAGATGGACCTTGTCATAGCGTTCAGTCCACTCTCCGTTCGGGCTGACGAGGGCCGCGGAGTTGAACACCTGCGAATTGCCTCCGCCAGGCGGTGCGTTTGCGGTCCCAATCGCTCCCGTCACGACCCATGCCTTGGATTGCCGCGCCATCTCGCTGACGACTGTTCGAAATCGCAAATCGTTGGTGAAGAATGGTGAAGGTGATTCCGGCCAGACAATCAAGCCGATGTTCGTGCTGTCGCTCGCGGCCTTTGCACTAATCGCTGCCAGTTGACTCAGCGTCTGCTGAAAATATGCCGGTGTCCAATTAGCGGCGACGGGAATGTTCTGCTGCAACAGCAGGGCCTTATGATCAGCGCTCGCCACTGGAGTTTCGATCAATGTCCCCGCCTGCAAAACGGCTGCGGCCGCCACCGCTGCTGCGAGCATAGCGCCACGCTTCGCCCGGGGCACCAGAAAAGCCGCGGCCAGCGCGACATTCACGAGCACAATTTCAAAGGAGATTCCATAGACGCCAGTCCATTCCGCGATCCGGCACAGAGCGGCATTGTCCACCTGCGCAGTGCCCAGCAGGTTCCACGGAAATCCCGTCACGCGGGTGCGCGCCAGCTCCACCGCGACCCACAGGAACGGTGTTGCGGCAAGCGCCCTCCGGTAATCTCGTGATGGGTCTGCCAACAATCCCAGCAGCAAGCCCAACAATCCGTGATACAGCCCCAGGTAGCAGCAAAACAAAAATAGCGCCACGACAGCCATCGCGGCGCTGAGCCCGCCATATTGCCGCATCGTTTCGTAGATCCAGTAGCACGTGCCCGCATACCACAGAATTCCGCAGATGTAGGCCAGCAGAAACGCCTGACCCGGCGAGGCAGGCCGCAGCCGCAGCGCTCCCGCAACTTCGAGTTCACCCGCCGGCCGCGCGCGGAGCAGTGCCACGATCAGTGGCGCCAGCGCGACCCACGAAAGAACATAAACACCAGGAAGAGGAAAGATGAGCACCTGGAGAACGGCCGACAACACGACCAACAGCCATGCGCTGGAGTGAATTTGCCGCACGCGCAAGAATATCTCAGTTCTCAGTAATCGGGGGCGGCCCATGTCTCGCGTCTCTTGCGAGACGTGGCGAATTTGTCGCGCAGAGATTCGTGCGCACGAACTCGACAATCTCCGGCGTCACATACAGTGGCGGCGCGATGCGAAATACCTGCCGTCCGGCCACCAGCTTCAGTGAAACGGACTCCCACGCAGGGCCGCCAACGGCGTCGTGCAGAATCACGGCGTCCGCACGATCCAGAAACTCACGCGCCGAATTCTTGAAATCTGCGGTCGATGGATCGAGCACAGTCAAGTACAAGTCGGGCCTGAGAAATCTCAACACGCTGTTCGATTCCATGATCACGTTGCCCGCACCCTCCAGCCGCCGGCGCAACTCGGGCATAGCCTCGGCAAGCCGTCCCTGCTCGGTGCGCACCCACAACGCCCGTGCTGCTCCGGCGACCAAGAACCGCGAAGTATCGGACTCGCCCGACCGGTCGCGCTCTTCCGAGATCGCCCAGGAATGATCGCTGGCGGCACAGTCGCAAGCCTCGCCGTTCGCCGAGCAAACGCCGTGTCCGTACTGCGTGATCTTCACCGCGATCCAGTCGAACTCTGGCAACGCGGAGATCAATCCCGCCACAACGCTGGTCTTGCCCACGCTGCGCGAGTGCCCGCCAATGACGATCAAAGCCAACGTCACTCCTTTTTGATTACGGCTTTTTCGCCAGCCGCGCCAGGGTAGCGAGTTGCTTCAGGTATTGGCGCAGCGGCTGCGCCGGAGTTCCCCAGAATGCTTCGCCCTTGCCGCGCAAAATCTTGTTGGGCAGGACGCCTCCCTGTCCACCGAGCATCACGCCCTCGCCAATGCGCGCGTGCTCGCCGATGCCCACCTGCCCGCCGAGCACCGCGCCGTTTTCGATCACAATGCTTCCCGAAAGCCCGGTCTGCGCCGCAATCACGACATCTTCGCCGATCTTGCAGTTGTGACCGACGTGCACGAGGTTGTCGATCTTCGCCCCGCGCGCAACGCGTGTCTCGTCCAGTGCGCCGCGGTCGATCGTCGTGTTGGCGCCGATCTCCACATCATCTTCGATCACCAGCCGCCCTACCTGAGGAAACTTTTCGTAATGTCCCGTCTTGCGGTCGCGGACGTAGCCAAACCCGTCGCTGCCCAGCACCGCGCCCGCATGTATGATGACGCGATCACCGATCGTGGTTCCGGGATAAATTGTGACATTCGGATAGATGATGCAGTCGCAGCCGATAAGCGCTCCCGCGCCGATCACCGAGCCGGCACCGATCCGCGAATGCTGGCCGATTCGCGCTCCTGCGCCGACAACCGTGCGTTCTTCTAGGCGCACTCCTGCGCCCAGCACGGCCGATGGGAGGATTACAGCAGTCCTGTGGACGCTACCCTTCGCAGCCCGACCCGTCTCCGCGTGCAAAACCCTTTCTGCCCGGGCAAACGCAAGCTTGGGATGATCACTGATCAGAAGCGGCCGGTCGCACGAGACCGCGGCAAATTCCCCCGCGATGACGGCGCCAGCACGAGAATGTAGCGCTGCGGGCAGATGCTTTTCATCTTCTACGAAGACCAGATCGTCCGGTGACGCTGACTCGATGCTGGCCACGCTGCTCACTCGAACGCCGCCGTCCCCGATTATGCGAGCGCCCACCGCCTCCGCGATCTCTCGCAGCGATCGCGCTACCACCTGACGTTTCTTAGGTCGAGGCTCGATCTTGCGGGACGTGGTCTTGCGGGGCATGGCTCCCACTGTATAGCAGCGCGGCAAGAGGAAGGAAGAGTCCCGCTCACAGAAGCCAACGGCAGGAAGGACCTCCGTTTGCGGGATCTACGCAAAGTGGTAGCCTCACTACTCTGGATTCACGCAGGTGGCGCTGTTTTGGCACATGATGAAGCTGCCCTGAATTGGCGCCGTCGTCGGCGTCCCGCACATGGCCTGGTTGGCGGCGACGGTGCTGCTCAGGCTCCATGTCCCTACCACTATGCCGTTGCTCAATGTGCCGCTGGTCGCAGTGGTTCCGCTGGATGTCCCGAAGACGCCATCGACGCTGGTCAGCGTGAGCACAGTGCCCTGCTGCGTTCCCGATGCAGCGTTGGAAGTGATCGTCATACTCATGCTGCCCGTCACCTGGCTGGTCGAAAGAGTGGTGATGGTGGCCGAGCCGGCCTGGGTCGTAGCCGACACTCCTGTCAGAAAGCACGGGCCGTCATTGATGAAACTGAACCCGCTGATCGAAAGTCCCTGCGCACTCTCCCCCGTCGTGTTCGAAACCGTGAAATTGATCACAAAGTTCAGGTCCGCGGCCGCGCCGGTGCCGCCGGTCAACTGCGCCTCCCAGTTTCCGCTGGTATTGGTCGTGATCGCGTTGGGGGGATTGCTCTTGCCGCATCCGCACAACAACGACAGCAGGGCCAACAGCACCAGGATTACAACCTTCTTCATCGACCGTCCTTTATCGTTCTTGGCTTGGGATCGCCCGGAGGGGCATCTCTGAGGATAGAAAGATGCGGGCATGCCCGTCAATGGATGCACGGGGGAAAATCAGATGGGGACAGCCGCCGCCCTCGGCTGTCCCACAGCCTCACACTCGCTTCGTCTTCAGTTCCGCCAGCAGTTGCTCGATTCGGTCCTCTTTTTCGAGCGCGGCAAGACGATCCTCAAGATTGTCGGCTGCGATCTCGGACTTGGCCTGGCTCACCGCCTCCGACTGCGCCACCTTGCGCTTCATACGGTCGAACGCCGCCTGCTTCGACCCGTCACCGGAAGCCATGCGCGCGTCGCTGGCCTTGCCCACCGCGCGGGCTCGCCGATGCTGTGCGATCAACACGTCCGCCTTGGCTTCGGCTTCAGTCAGTTTCTGTTCCAGTTGCCGCAGCGCCGACTTCAGGTTTTCCACCTGCGCCTTCTGGTCGGTGACCTGCTGCGCGAAGTTCTCGCTCAGCTCGCGATAGCTCTCGGCCCGCCGCAACGACGCGCGTGCCAGGTCGTCCTCCTTCTTCTCCACACACATCCCGGCCTTCCGCATCCACTCGGCGAGCTTGTCTTCGTTTTCTTTTTGCTTCTTCTCCAGCAGGTGCTGATCAGCGATCGCGATCGCTACCTGCGTCTTGACCTGCAGCAGCTGGTTCTGCATGTCGACAATCACCTGCTTGATCATTTTTTCCGGATCTTCGGCCTTGTCGATCAGGTCGTTGAGATTCGCCCGAACCAACGTCGCGACTCGCTCCAGTAGTGCCATATCGAACCCCCTTCTTGGCTCTTAGCTATTAGCTATTGATTCTCTCCCGCTGCTTCTTTAATTCGTGGAACCTATGGTTGGCAGTGCACTCCAGGCACTCTGCTTCCTTGCGGCGCAGGGTCGCGCCGATCGCCATTCCAATCGCGATCCCAAGTCCGAGCCAGATGGCGATGTGCCCTGCCAACACTCCGGCTACCGCGCCCAGCGCCGCGCCCAGCGCGATCCCCAACCCCGTCAGTCTTGGTTTGGTGTTCATAAACTGCCTCTGGAATCTCCATAGAACTGGGTGCCCCATTCAAGCCCGCTTTTGGCTTGAGTGGGATTAGCTTCGGGGTGCCCTACTTCTGGCCGGTCTTGCCAGAAGTGGAACTACCCTACTTCCCTTCCGGCTTTTGCGTCTTGTCCCCAATCTGCCGCACTTTGCCGAGCAACTCCGACAGCGGCATCCCGGAGAGCGTTTCGAACAGCGCCGGCATCTGCGCAGCCATCTTGGTGATGTCGCCGGTGATCTTGTTCATGCCGGCGGCGTCGCCGTTTCCCGTCGAAACGATCGTTATTTTGTCCACGTTCGAGAGCGGTGAAGCCAGCGCCTTCACCACTTCCGGCATGCTGGCGAACAGCTTGTCGATCACCGCCGCCTGGTTGTACTCCTGATACGCCTCGGCCTTCACGTTCATCGCCTTGGCTTCAGCTTCGCCCTTCTTGAAAATGATCTCGGCCTCGGCCTCACCCTGCTGGCGAATGGCGGACGCCTGGCCCTCAGCTTCAGCCATCAGGCGCTGCTTCTCGGCCGCCGCCAGGGTTTCAATCCGCTGACGCTCGATCTCGGCCTGTTTCAGCACGGTCGCGATCAGTTCTTTCTCGCGGCGATTGATCTCCGCCTCTTGCACCTTGACCTGCTGTTCTTTCTCAACCTGCTGCACCTTCACAGATTCCGCAATCACCTGTTGCTGCATGATGTTGGTCTGAATGTCGTAGGCTTTGTCAGCCTGCGCCTGCTGGCGCTTCGTGACCTCCTGAAATTGCGCTTTCTTCACTTCCAGATCACGCTGCGCCTCCGCCTGCTTCGCCAGCGACGCGGTTTCCGCCGCGACGCGCTCCTGATCAGCTTGAGCCTTAGCGACCGCCGCTTCCCGCTGTGCCAGTGCGCGTTTGATGGCGGTGTCGCGATCGGCTTCAGCCGCGGCCACGTCGGCATCACGCTTGATGCGCGCCACGTCCGGGCGCCCCATGTTCGTGATGTATTCGTTCTTGTCGCGCACTTCCTTGATAGTGAACGAGATCACTTCCAGCCCCATCTTGTTCATGTCATCAGCGCAGGTCGATCGCATGCGGTCGGAAACCATCTCCGGCTGCTTTACGATTTCTTCCACCGTCAACTGCCCGATGATGCCGCGCAGGTGGCCCTCCATGACCAGCCGGATCAGCCCTTGGCGCTCGTCATCGCTCTTGGTCAGAAATTGCTCCGAGGCCGTCAGGATCGATTCCTGATCCGACTTCACTTTGATCTGCGCGACGGCTTCGACCGTCACCGCCACGCCCTGCTTGGTGTAGAGGTCCTGCTGCGGCGCCACGTCGAACGACATCAGTTCGAGCGAGAGCTCGCGGCAAATCTGCACCATCGGCAGCACCAGCGTGCCGTGACCCTTTACCACACGCGTTCCTCCCAGGCCGTACACGATGAGTGCCTCGTGCGGCCCAGCCTTGCGATAGAGCCGGGCCATTCCGCTCATCAAAAACAGGACGACCATCACTCCCAGCGCCACAAAAATCCAGATCTCGACTACGTTCGAAATCCCGCTGAACATACGCCCTCCTCCTGCAACCTCTAAGGAACAGCTCGACCGTTTGAGTTACTCAGCGCGGGGGAATTCGGGCCCACCAACTCCGAATGGGCCGGTTGCGCGTGCAGATTGAACTCGATAATCGAATGATTCCCGTACCACAAGAACCCGAGCGCGATGTAAATCACCACAAGCAGCGGCCAGGCGGCGACCGTCCTTAGCGCCCGCACGGCAAGCACTCCGACCGTGAAGAGCACCAGCATGACGGCCATGATGCCGAGCCCAAGATCCCGCGCGCCCTCGCGCGATGTGTAACCGTTCGGCTGCCAGTTCGCGTCGAAGTGCACCGCCATTCTCACGGGCAGCTGATCCCAGTTCTGCCGGTATTCCAGCGCACTGATGGGCAGCGCGAGCCACATCAGCCAGATCAGCCATACCGGCGGTTTGGACCAATCGCGATTCACGTGGGTCTCCAGTCGTACAAGTACTCAGACAATGGCCTGCTACTCTTCTCCCGACATCTCGCTCCACAGCCGCACATACGCCAGGCCCTTTTCATAGCGCGTGACCACGACCTCCGTGCCTTTGACGATCGCGCTTCCATCTTCGCTGCGCGCGCCACACACACGCCTTGTTCCGGCCTGTGAATAAATCAGCTCACCTGTGCCGCCGCCCTCGCGAATCGGAACCGAGAGCTTGCCCAGCACGCCCACCATGTCGTAGTCGGCCGCGTCCATGTACTCCTCGTCGGAAATCAGCACGCGGCTCAGAAAGAGAAAAATGATTCCGCCGCCGACGAGGCCACCCAATACCGACACCAGCAGCCCCGCTCCCACCCACAGGGATGAAAACCGCGTCAGCAAATAGCCCGTGCCGCCGAACCATGCCAGAAACGCCGCTAGCGTCGGCGGATTGAACGGCGAAACGCTGCTGGCGCGCACAACCTTGCCTACGCCCGCTGCTTGTGCGGTCGCCGATTGCGCGGCACCCGCTCCTTGGCCCGCGCCTGCATGCGCGGATGGCGCTCCAGCCGGTCCGCCCGCTACCGGTGCATGTCCAATCCCGTGCCCTGCCCCGCCACCATGAAAGTGCGGCAGATGCAGACGTCCGGTGCGCGCGCCTCCAAACACAAACGAAAAGAAGCTGAAGCAGAAACCGACCGCGAAACAAATCAGATAAAAGTCAGACCAATCAAGCCTAGTCGACGTCATCGGATTCGCCTCCCTTCCGCAACCGCCGCATGGTGGCGGCTGCCCGCCGCTGTGAGCTCTGGCCGCAGGGCCTCAAGCAGGCGGTCGGCCAGGCCCGGTGTGTCCAGAATCGCGCCCAGCAGCAGCAAACAGCGGCGCGTGTCTTTTTCGCGCGCGGCCTTGATCAGCACCGCGCTGACCTCCGGATCGCTGGCAAAGCGCTCCGATCCCTGCAGCAGCCACACGTCAAGCTGGCCTTCGGTCGTGCGCAAGTCAGAGGTCAGTTCCGCGTGGTAGCCATCGGGGTCATCCACCAGAAAGCCCGGATGCACCTTGAAGAATTTCGCCAGCAGCGCGCGGGAAGACTGCGTCATGTGCGGCCGGGCGCCGCTTTCGATCTGCGACAGATACGACTGGCTGATGGTCGTTTTCCCTGCGCCTTTCCCGGCGCCGCCCAGTTCCTTGCGCACGGCCCGGACGATCTCCAGCTGCGTCATCGGGCGGTTCAGCCCGCGCAGCGAGCCTTCCACCTCGCGCAGATAACGGATTTTTTCGCCCAGCTTCACGGGTCGCGCTCAATTGTTATTTCAAATCGACATATTTATATTGCAATTTGTAATTCATGTCAACAATCGAATCCAACGTGTTTTCAATGGCTTGAAACTGTGTGCAGAATTGTGCAAAGAAAAACGCCTCCGGCTCTTGGCCGAAGGCGTTTGGACTTCCCCGTGCTCCAGTGAGTATCTTGCCGGGAGGTCCTGACTTACTGGCGGCGGTTGTTGTGCTTGTCGCGATAAATCTGGCGCGATTCGCGATTCTGCTGGCGGTTGACCTGCGCCTTTTCCTGCGAAGTCAGCTTGCCGCCGTTGGCGGCGCGGTCGTTGCGCACTTCCTGGTTGATCTTGGCTTCGTTCTTCTCCAGATGTGCAGCCTCGCCCGCCGTCAATTGCCCGCTCTTGATGCCTTGCGCGATGCGGTCCTGCTGATTTTCGGCGCGCTTCCCGACTTCGCTCTTCGGATCGGTGTTCTGCACCGCAGCGTTGTGCTTGTCCTGGTAAATCTGGTTCGACAGTTTGTTCTGCTGCTGGTTTAGCGTGGCTTTGTCGGCGGCAGTGAGTTTGCCGTTATCGAGCCCTCGCATGTCGCGCTCTTCCTGGTTCAGCTTCGACTCTTTTTTCTCCAGGTTCGCTGTCTCACCCGCGGTCAACTGTCCGCTGGCCACTCCGTTGGCTATGCGATCCTGCTGATTCTCTTTGCGCTGCTGGATGCTCTGCCCCGCCGGCGCGGGATCATTGCTCTGCGCCACAACGGGCAGCGCTGGAACCAACATCGCCAGTGCGGCGCTCAAAACCGAAATCTTGATCGTCCTCTTCATGGAACTCTCTCCTGGGGTCTGATTTTCCCTGCACTTGTTTAAGGTCGTGGCCACACCGGAAGAAACCCAGATTGTCAAGAAATGTTGCAGAGATTTTATGTCTCGCAAGAGCAAGAGCTTAGAGGCCGAACGCCGCGAGGGACGGGCATTTCGATGAGGGCAGGTCTCCTACAGTCCAGCCTCGATCCGCGACCGCGGGTCGAGATAATCGCGCAGAGCGTCGCCAATGAAGTTAAAGCTCAACACCGCGAGCATCACGGCCAACGCGGGAAACAGCACGAGGTGCGGCGCGTCGAACAGATGGGCGCGCCCGTCGTTGAGCATCGCTCCCCAGCTCGCAGTCGGCGGCGGGACGCCGAGCCCAAGAAAGCTCATGGTGGCTTCCGCCAGAATCGCCCCCGCCATTCCGATCGCCGCCTGCACGATCACCGGCTGAATGATGTTTGGCAGAATATGCCGCACGACGATGCGCAGGTCGCTCGCACCCAGCGCCCGAGCGGCTTCGACGAATTCGCGCTCGCGCGCCGCCAGGACCTGCCCGCGCACCAACCGCGCATAGCCGACCCATCCACCAAGTGAGAGCGCCAGCACCAGATTGAAAATGCCCGGTCCGCGGAACGCCACGAAGGCGATCGCCAGCAGAATCCCAGGAAAAGATAAGAACGCGTTCATCAGCACGACGTTCACGAAGCGATCGATGCGCCCGCCGTAGTAGCCTGCGACGGAGCCGATGACCAGCCCGAGAGCGAGCGACGCGAGCACGACGCAGCTTCCTACCAGCATGGAAATGCGCGCGCCGTAGATGACGCGCGAGAGAATGTCTCGGCCCAGCTCGTCGGTGCCGAACCAGTGTGCGTGCGACACCGAGTCAAGCCGGGCGGGAAGATTGATCGCCGCAGGATCTTGCGGCGCGATCCACGGCGCAAACAGCGCGAAGATCAAGAAGATCACGACCATCACCACACCGGCCGCCGCCAGCGGATTGTGGCGGGCATTGCGCGCGATTCTTCGCATCAACAATGAGTTAGCCGCCTCGCGTTCAAACGAAACTTCAACCGTAGACATGTGTTCCCATCTTAGACGCGGCTGTCAACTTTCGACGTCAAAGAGAGGCCGCGTTGGTTGCGAATCGAAAGTCGATTGTACCGACGGACAATGTCCGATCGGGACGTGCATCTGTTTTTCGTCCCGGTACAATCGCTTTCGGGTTCCAGTACCTGTAATAAAAAATCAAACACAGAGAGAGGAAAACCATGAGAAAAGTCCTGAGCATTGGTGCGCTTGCACTGTCGTTCGCAGCGGGAGCCGCGCTGTCGGCGCAGGTTCGTGATTGGCACGATCTGGATGCTGTTCACCGGCACGTGATTGAAGCCATTCACGAGATGGACCGCGCCCGCGCCGCCAACCACTACGATATGGAAGGTCACGGCGCAAAGGCGGAAGAGCATCTGCACGCCGCCGAGCACGAGCTTGACCTGGCGGTGCAGGCTGCGAGACGGAATTAGTCGCTGATGGGTTATGGCGCGTGGGCTAAGGCTCACGCGCTTTTCATGGTAAATAGTGTACCTTTTATGGTACATTCAATTAAAGCAATCCCATGCAGTCCGACGACGCACCCCGGAAAGTCGAACTGGTATTTTTCCGCAATGATGCGGGCGGCGAACCAGTTCGAGAGTGGTTAAAGGGACTGAATGAAGCAGAACGCCATTTGATCGGAACCGATTTGCTGCGAGCACAGTGGAGATGGCCGATTGGAATGCCATTGTGCCGCCCGATGGGTAAGGGATTATGGGAGGTTCGAACCGATCTTCCCGGCAATCGTACCGCGCGCGTGTTGATTTGCTTTTATCAGGAACGGTTGGTCGCGTTGCACGGTTTCATAAAGAAAAGGCGTGCTACGCCAGCAGACGATTTGGCGCTGGCGCGAAAACGACAGAAGGAGCTGGAACGATGAGCAGGAAGAATCTGGGATCAAGCATTGACGACTTGCTCAAGGGCGAGAAGATCTTCGAGGAAGCGCAGGCGCAGGCCATCAAGGAAGTCGTGGCATGGCAACTGGCCAAGGCAATGAAGAAAAGAAAAATCTCGAAGACGCGCATGGCGGCTTTGTTGAAGACGAGCCGGTCGCAGGTGGATCGGATACTCGATCCGAAGCGCGACATTACGCTGGGGAGTTTGCAGCGGGCCGCGGCGCTGGTGGGGCAGCGGGTGGTGATTGAGTTGGTGTGAGGAACCTGCGAACTGCCCGGTCGTAGCGTCGTTTATTCTCCAAACACTTAATCTTGTGCGCGTAGTACCGGTCGCTGAGTTCTCCTAGGAGTTCGTAGCACAGGTGTACCATCTGATGAAGCAAGTGGTAGCCACCAAGTAGTACAAGGAGAGCCAGCGACGACCACAGATGGTACTTGTCGACAAACCCAACCAGAAAAGAATCATGAGCCATCGTCGTGACCTCCTTCTCGCTGCAGCAAAACAAAAGTGGCGCAGCCTTGGGGCCTGCGCCACTGTGCTTTGTCTCTCTCTAATTTCAGAGTAGCAAATTCACTTCACCAAACCGGGCGATTTTGCAAATATATATACCCTTCAGAATGAATGGCTTAGACCAGATTTATTGGAAGGGCGGGGTAACGGTGGCTCCCCTATAACCTACCCTCGTCGCGTTCAGCCCTCATTGCCTGATCCTCGGGTTCGCCACCGAATACAGCACATCCGTCAGGAAGTTTACTGCGACGTACGTCAGGCCGATGGCAAGGATGCAGCCCTGCACCAGGTAGTAATCGCGGTTGGAGATCGCCTGGATGGTCAGGCGGCCGATACCGGGCCACGCGAAGATCGTTTCGGTGACGATCGCGCCTGCTAGCAGTGCGCCGAATTGCAGCCCGAGCACGGTCAGCACGGGGATCATTGCGTTCCGCAGGGCATGCCGGTAGACAACCGTGCGCTCGGCCAACCCTTTGGCGCGCGCAGTGCGAATGTAGTCCTGGCTAAGTTCTTCGAGCATCGAAGTGCGCACCATGCGCGTCAGAATTGCCGCCAGCGCGCTTCCCATCGTGATCGCAGGCAGTACAAGGTTGGCAAACGATCCCGCGCCGGACACTGGCAGCCAGCCTAGCTTGATGGCGAATAGCAAGATGAGGATGGGTCCGAGCGCGAAATTGGGGAACGACAGGCCGAAGAGGCTCACGACGGAGAGCAAGCGGTCGTCCCAGCGGTTGCGCCGGCGAGCGGAGTGAACTCCAGCCGGAATCGAGAGAACGATGGCGACGAACAGGCTCGCCAGCGTGAGCCGAAGCGTGTACGGATATCTTTGCCCGATCAACTGCGACACGGTCTGGTTGTAGCGGAAGGATCGTCCGAGGTCGCCGTGCAGCACACCTTTCCAGTAACGGATGTATTGCTCGCCGAGCGGGGCGTCGAGGCCGTAGGCGTGGCGAATTTCAGCGATTTGGACGGGCGGCGCACCCTCGCCCAGAATCTGCTGGATGGGATCGCCCGGGACGAGGTGGATGAGCAGGAAGACGAGCGACACGACCAGCCAGATGACTGGCAGGGTGTAGAGCACGCGTTGGAGGAGGGTTCTCAGGGGTTGGTCTATCCGCGTTCATCCGCGCTAAATCTGCGGAAAAGAAGTTGCCTTAATCTCCGCCCTGCTTCGCGACTTCCGCTTCGCCTTCGACTTTGGCTGTCTTCTCAATTCTCACCCGCGCGATGCGATGACCGTCCAGCTCCTCGACGGTGTAGCGGCGGCCCTCATATTCGAAGTGGTCGCGCAGGTTTGGAATACGCTGCAGCCGCGCCAGGATAAATCCAGCCAGGGTTTCAAATCCGGCATCCCGAGGCAGGGTCAGACCATATTCGGCTTCCAGGTCGCGGATGTTCACCGAGCCCTCGAGCACCATCACGGATTCATCTTCCAGCGCCGGCTCGGTGGGCGAGACGTCGAACTCGTCTTCGATGTTGCCGACCAACTGCTCGAGGATGTCCTCCACCGTGATGACACCGGCGGTCGAGCCGAATTCGTCCACCACAACAGCGAGATGCCGCCGTCGCTCCTTGAATTCGGCCAGCAACTCCGCCAGCACCTTCGTCTCCGGGACCACGAGCACATCGTGCATGATCTGGCTGATGTGCATGCGCGAGATGCGAATCGCACTCGTCTGGCCAAGATTCGAAAGACGCAGGCGCATCCAGCGCATGAGGTCTTTGTAGTAGAGCACGCCGACGATGTGCTCGGGGCCGCGCTGCGGGTCGTACGCCGGGATGCGTGAGTGCTGGCCCTCGACGACGCGGGCCAGAGCCTCGTCGAGCAGCAGGTCGGACGGTAGCGAGAAGATATCCGGCCTCGCGACCATCACCTCGCGAACGGTGATGTTGTCGAGTTCGATAGCCGAATGGATCATTTCCTCCTGAAATTCGGGAATCTGCCCGAGCTGTCGGCTCGCCGTGACGATGAGCTTGAGTTCGTCGGGAGAATGAACCACGCCACGGCGACCTGGCTGAGCACCGAAAAGGCGCAGTACGAGTCCTCCGGAGCGGCGCATGAAGAAAAGGACCGGCCGCGTGAGGGTCAGGAATGCCTCCATCGGCGCGGCCACGGCGAGGGCGATCTGCTCGGCGCGCTGCAAGGCCAGAGTCTTGGGCACAAGCTCGCCCAGGATCACGTGCATGTAGGTGATCAGGCTGAACGCGATGGCAATGGCAATGGTATGGGCATAAATCGCCACGTGTGGAAGCCGCTGCACCACCGGCAGGCTGCCGACCAGGCCGGCGACCATGGGCTCGCCGATCCAGCCCAGAGTGAGGCTGACCATGGTGATCCCCAGTTGAACGCCGTTGACGACTTCGTCCAGGTGCAGATGGAGACGCTGCACCGCGCGGGCGCCGACGCGCCCAGCTTCGACCAACTGCTGGATCCGAGTATCGCGAACGCTGATTAGAGAAAATTCCGCGGCGGCAAAGAACGCATTGGCTGCGACCAGGAGCAGGATCAGAAACACCCGGAGCAGCACAAAGGCGAGCATGGAGGACCTAATTCTAACATTTGGAACTAGTTGCCAGTACCCGGAGGGACAGAAGCCGCGGGAATCTCCGGATTAAGTCAAGGCGAAGCGGCCGATCGCCTGCTTCGTTGCGCCGGTCACAAAATTCACATACTCCGCGCGCTATCCTTTTACTGGGACGCTGGTCTAATTGGCAGGCGGCAGAGGACTTAGACAACCCGCCCGGAGCTTTTCGGCTCTTACGTCAAAAAGCAGTTGAAGCTCGTTGTCCGCAGAAGGGTCCGCAAAAAGCTCGGAACAAAACAAGCTCTGATCGCGTAGATAAGAATGACGGTGCGAAATTCGACCCAGCCTTGCGAAGAGCCGCAGGATGGGTTACCCAAGAGATTCCATCTGACAGGTTCCCGAGGAGGTTTTTGTGAACGGTAACGGCAATCACAAGAAAAAGCGCCGCAGACTGATTATCTGGGGCAGCGTGGTAGCGGTGATCGTGCTGCTCATCGCGGGTGGAGTAATCGCGGCGACGCGCGGCGGCACCAAGATCGACCCCTCGAAGCTGGCCAAGGTGGAAAAAGGCGATCTGGCCAAGAGCGTGGTGGCGACGGGCAAGGTCACGCCGATCACAAAGGTCGAGGTGAAGTCGAAGGCCTCGGGCATTGTGAAGAAGCTATATGTGGACTACGGCGACAAAGTGAAGCAGGGCCAACTGCTGGCGCAGCTCGACAAGATCGAGATTGAAGCGCAGGTGGCGCAGTCGAAGGCTGCCCTCGAGGCCGCGCAAGCGAATCTGAGTAGCTCCCAGGCCGACTACGAGCGCGCGAAAGTCGATGCCGAAGGCCCGGATGTGCCGCCGTTGAAGCGCGCCTATGACCGCGCCGTCGGCATGGCGAAAGATGGAGTCGTTTCCGCCTCCGCCCTCGACGACGCCGAAAAGAACTACACCATGGCGGTGAACAAGCAGAATGTGGCCAAGGCGCAGGTCACGGTCCTGAAGGCAAAAATCGCGCAGGCACAGGCAGTCGTAGCGCAGGATCAGGCCAACCTGAAGCAGCTGGACGAGCAGCTCAGCTACACCGACATCGTTTCGCCGATCGACGGCATCGTGCTATCGCGCGACGTAGAGATGGGCGATGCGGTCAGCTCCATCCTGGTGCTGGGTTCTTCGGCCACGCTGGTCATGACGCTCGGCGATACCAGCGAAGTCTATGTGAAGGGGAAAGTCGACGAGAGCGACATCGGCAAGGTGTATCTCGGACAGCGGGCGCGGATCAAAGTTGAGTCGTTCAAGGACAAGACTTTCGAAGGCAAGGTAACGAAGATCTCGCCCATGGGAGTGGAGAAAGACAACGTCACTACATTCGAAGTTCGCGTCTCCATCCAGAACCCGGGCGGCGAGCTGAAGGCGGAGATGACCGCCAACGCGGAAATCATTCTCGACGAACACAAAAACGTGCTGCAGATTCCGGAAGGCGCGCTGCTCTACGACAAGGATAAGAAAGCATCGGTCGAAATCCCCGATCCCCACGGAAAAGAGGGCAAGAAGAAGATCGCCGTCAACATCGGGATTTCTAACGGCGCCAAAACAGAAGTGCTGAGTGGATTGAAGGAAGGCGATCAGGTGGTACTGCAGTAAGGCTCAGTCTTGGATCAGCAGATTCAAGCATTTCTATTTTTCGTGCGTCATCCCGAAGGCCCGCGCTTTCAGGTAGACCCCGGCTTCAGCCGGGGGCCGACGGATCTCGCGGGCAGTCCTGAAAAGCTCCGCGCGAGATCCCTCGCTTCGCCTGAAGAACGGCTACGCTCAGGATGACGCCACAAACTAGACGAGGTCTCGCTATGAAACACAATCCGTTTCTTCGCTCAGTTTTCATCCGGCTGGCGTCTGTGATCGCGCTGGTCGTGCTCGCATGCACATTCGCCCTGGCTTCCTCAACGCCGCAGGGCTCGTTTGAGCGGACGTTGCAGGTCAGCGGGCCGGTTGATCTGGAGGTGCTGACCCACTCCGGCGACATTTCCGTGCGCGCCGGTTCGACCGGCTCAGTCGTAATTCGCGGCAAGATTTTTGTCGGCGACCGCTGGTTTGGCGGCAGGCGCGAAGCCGATGTGCACGCCATCGAGCAGAATCCTCCCATCCGGCAGGAGGGCAACAGCATTCACATCGACTACCTGAACGAGCATGACATCGCCGTGGACTACGACATTACGGTGCCGACCGATACGACCCTCCGCACCCACAGCGGCTCCGGAGATCAGACCATTGAGGGCACGCACGGCAACCTGGACGTGCAGACCGGCTCGGGCGACGTGAAACTCGACAATCTGACCGGCGAAGTGCGGCTGCAGACTGGATCGGGCGACGTGCGGGCGCGCCAGATCGCGGGCGCCGTGCGGGGCGGAGCGGGCAGCGGCGACATCGAGATTGAAGAAACCGGACCCGGCGACATTGACCTGCATACCGGCTCGGGAAATGTTACGGTGCGTGGCATTCAGGGCAGCTTCCGGGCTGAGGCGGGCAGTGGCGACATCACCGCCGAGGGCACGCAGAGCGGCAGTTGGCAAATTCGCACCGGCTCGGGCACGGTGCGCGTGCGGCTGCCGGACAGTGCCGCTTTTGATGCAGACATTTCTACGAGTTCAGGCAACATTGACGTCGAATCACCGATCGAGATGACGGTGCAGGGCCGCGTGAACGAAGTGCGCAAGCACATCCAAGGCAAAGTGCACGGGGGCGGGCCGCTGCTCTCGGTGAGGACCGGCTCGGGCGACATTCACATTCAATAAATGCAGTTCGCCGCGGATCAACGCGGATACGCGCGGATTGGTCGAAGCATAAATCGATCAAACATAAGAAGCCTGATCCGCGTTCATCCGCGTCGATCCGTGGCAAAGAAGTTTCTTCGCGCCCGCCATTACCTCGGTGCGTTGACTCGGTCCTTCTCCGCCAATTAACCTCGCGGTACTGACTATTCTGTCTTCCAGCGAGGGGAACGTTGTCACATCGTCCGATCATCACTCTCACCACGGATTTTGGGCTCAACGATCATTTTGTAGGCGCTATGAAGGGCGTCATTCTCGACATTGCGCCCGAGGCCGAAATTGTCGACATCACGCACGCCGTGCAGGCCTTCGACGTGCTCGACGGCGCCCTGGCCATTTCGCAAGCGTATTCGTATTTCCCGCATGGGACCGTGCATGTGGTGGTTGTCGATCCGGGCGTGGGCTCGGAGCGGCGGCCGATTCTGGCCGCGAGCGACGGATACTATTTCGTCGCGCCTGACAATGGCGTGCTCTCGCTCGTGTACGCGCGGGAAGAACGGGTACACGTGCGGCACATCTCCGCGGACCACTATTTCCGGCAGCCGGTGAGCCAGACGTTTCACGCGCGCGACGTATTTGCACCGGTGGCGGCGTATCTCGCCAAGCTCGTCGATTCACACAAATTCGGGGAAGAGATCGAAGACTACGTGAAGTTCGCCGCGCCCAAGCCAAAAGCGGCCGGCGAGAATCGCATGCGCGGCGTGGTGTTGAAAGTCGACCGCTTCGGCAACCTCATTACCAACATCACCCCTGCGGACATTCCCCCGCTATTCGCTGAGAAGCCTGCCGGATTCAAGATTGTGGTCGGCAACAAGGAAGTGACCCAGATTCGCTCGGCTTATTCCGAAGGCACGCAGGGCGAGGTTTTTGGCATTCTCGGCAGCATGGGATATCTGGAAATCGCCGCCAACCGCAGCGCAGCAGCGCAGATCACCGGCGCAGGCAAGGGCAGCGAAGTCAGCGTCCTGCTAGGCGAAGCGGCGGCAGCAGGTAAGGGAGCCTAAAACCTTTCTCACCACAGAGACACAGAGGCACGGAGAAAAACCGATTCTTCCCTTTGTTTTTGCTCTGTGACTCCGTGTCTCCGTGGCGGAACGCGGTCTCAGAGGCTTTTCGGCTTGGGATGGACGTAGCGCTCCATCTGCCCGGTCCACTTCAGAAAGCGCCACAATTCAGTGCGCTCCCGCCACACGAATTCCCAGAACTCCAGAAAGCCGATCTGCGTCATCTTCACGCCGGTGTAGGTTTCGATTCGCCACAGCAGATACGGGCTGCGCCAGGGCGCGAGATGGTGCCCCTTGGTGGCGTTCCAGAGAAAGCGCAGAGTGTGACGCATGGAAGCATGATAACTGGAACATTCCAGAACTTGAATTCGTTTTTCGGCGGCGTCATCCCGAACGCCCGCGCTTTCACTGGCGGGCGGAGGGATCTCCCTGAAACAAAGCTATGGGCTTGGGAGATCCCTCTCTCCGCCTGAAAAACGGCTCCGCTCGGGATGACTCCATCGAGGGCGACTGTCTCTATATCAGGCATGCTATTATCCTGTCTCCGCCTGGGAATTTCCCGCATGTCAGACCAAAACGCGCGCCAGAAAGCGGAAGACCACTACTACGCCGCGCTCGATCTCATGGCGGAGGGGCATCTCGAAGAAGCGGTTGCGGCGTATCGCGAGTCGCTCGATGCCGACCCCACCTTTACCGAGGCCATGCACGGACTGGCGCGCGCGCTGCAGGATTTGCAGCGCTATGACGAAGCGATTGCGGTAGCGCAAAAGATTGCAGAGATCGATCCCGAGGACGTGCTGGCGCATACCAGCCTGTCGGTGCTGTATCAGAAGAAAGGGATGATCCCCGAAGCTGAAGCCGAGGGCGCGAAGGCACGGGTTCTGGGATGGAAGCAGCAGTTGAAGAGGAGCTCGTAGAAGATGCTAGAAAGCCTTACATTGCGTTCACTGTTTTTTCTCTTTCTGCTCCTGTTTGCGTATAGCATCCAGTACCAACGCCCGATCATGCTCGGCTTCGGGATAGTCCCGGGAGTAGTTCTGTTTCGCGATGGCAATCGCCTGATCGATGTAGTACAAAGCGCTACTGTAGTCGCCCATAGTATAGGCAACGCTGCCAAGACCGTTCCACGCAGAAGGATCGTTGGGCTGTTGTTCGCGGATAGCGGCGAACATCTTGTTCGCTTCCAGCAGAGCCGCCTGCGCCTCGTCTTTGCGGTCCTGTCTGAGCATTATCAACGCATAATTCTTGAGAAAGTACGCGCGATAGTTCTGCAGGTCGATATCGTCGGCGTGTTGTGGAAGCACGAGATCCAGCAGCGAAAGTGCGCTGGACACGACTTGCAGTGAGCCCGCCGGGTCAGTGTCGTAAAGCTTGCCGAACTCGGAATCCATTTCGTGCAGACGGTCCTTCAATTGCGGAAGCGGAAGGGCAGCCGCTTCCGTCGTCGCCCGAGTAACGCTGACGGTGCGGCCCTGCGCTAAGCGGCCTTGCTGCACGGCGTCAAGGTAAGCCGAGGCCTTGTCCACGCATTTGACCTGCACAATGCGCGGGAGGGTGAGGTTCCCGCGAGAAATGGTAGCCACAATTTCGTACGAACCTTCACCAGAAAATGTGGCAGACTCATAACGCCAGAAACCCTGCACAGTATCAGGACGCAAGCCCCCGTTCTGCGCAACGGATATTCGGTCTGGCATCTTGAGCACCTCGACGGTCACCCGCGGCGCTTCCTGCTTCTCTTCGAGTGTCGGCAGCTTGCCGACCAGCATCCACGAGCGGTTCACACCAAGCGGGATTTCCTCATTGCCTCTGGGCTGATCTATAGAAAAGCGCTGGAGCGATTCGTCCTGTAAATGCCTTTCTTTGCCGGAGATGTATGCAACGACTAATCCTGCTAATGTGAGAAAGTTGATAACGATCAGGACTTGCACCCAAACCCTGAACCATGCGGGAGAAGACTCTAGAAAAGGCAGGAGCTGATCCACAAACTTGGCCAGCTTAGAGAAGAGGTCCACGGCACACTCCGAAGTCGGCGCATCGCTGCGTTTCGCAGGATGCTGCCGCCGCTTGACCCGTCCTAGGTGTTGCCGAACATACATCACGCCGCGCAGAAATGCAACAAGGCTTTCGCTAAAATAGTTACAGCCCGTACTTCTTCATCAAATGGCGGAAGGAGCGGTAGGAGATGCCGAGGTGGTCGGCAGCCTTGGTCTGCACGCCTCCGCAATGCTGCAGGGCGCTTTGCAGCAGGGTGCGCTCGATGCCGGCCACGTAGTTTTCCATTCCCATGCCGGCGGGGAGGTTGATTTCTCCGCCGATGTCGGGAAGTGTCCCGCCTCCGGCTGCGGCCGCGGCAGCGCGGGCTTTGGGCTTTTCGGCGGGCAGTTCCCCGTGTAACTCGTCGGTGGTTTCGAGGGCGACCGCACGCTCGACGGTGTTTTCAAGTTGCCGGACGTTGCCCGGCCAGTCGTAATCGCAGAGCGCGGCGAGCGATGGTGCATGCACGCGCAGAATGCTGCGGCCGGCGGCGGCGGCGTATTTCTTCAGGAAGTGGTTCACCAGCAGCGGAATGTCTTCGGGACGCTCGCGCAAGGGCGGCACGAGAATCGGAATCACGTTCAACCGGTAGTAAAGGTCTTCGCGAAAAAGGTTTTCGGCAACGGCCTTGTCGAGTTCGCGGTTGGTGGCAGCAATGACCCGCACGTCAATCGAGATTTCGCTGGTTGATCCCACCGGCCGCACCGTGCGCTCTTGTAAAACGCGCAGCAGCTTCACCTGCATGGCCAGCGTCATTTCGCTGATTTCGTCAAGGAAGATCGTGCCGCCGTCAGCCACTTCGAACAGGCCGCGCTTGTTCTGGTTCGCGCCGGTGAACGCGCCTTTCAGGTAGCCGAAGAGTTCGCTTTCGAGCAGCGTTTCCGGGAAGGCCCCGCAGTTCACCGAGACGAACGCTTCGGTCGCGCGGGGCGAGCAAACGTGCACGGCACGGGCCACGAGTTCTTTTCCGGTTCCGCTCTCGCCGTGGATCAGAACGGTGCTGGCCGTCGAAGCGACGGTGCGCACCGTCTGCTTCAGCTTTTCCATGGCTGCACTGGAGCCGATGATATTGTCGAGCGAGTTGCGCGCGGCGGCGTCGCGGCGCAAGGCGAAGTTCTGCCGGCTGAGAACGAGCTTTTCCAGCGCCCTTTTGATGGCCAGCCGAATCTCATCGACTAGGCCCGGACTCTTGCGAATGTAGTCAGTGGCGCCGCCGGCCTTCACGGCCTCGACGGCGGCTTCGTAGTCCTCGACCGCGGTGATGAGGATGACAGCGGAGTCGGGCGAAACCTGATGCGCGTGGCGCAGCACTTCGATGCCGTCGATTTTCGGCATCTTAATGTCGGTGATAATGACGTCGTAGAGGGCGCCGTCGATCTTGCTCTTCGCCGCCTGCCCCGACTGAACCGTCTCCACGCGGTGGCCATCGCGGCGCAGGGAGATGTCAAGCATTTCGCAGATGGAGCGCTCGTCGTCGCAGACCAGGATGTTAGCCATCGCTCCTCCCTGCGGCGGCGGCCGTGGCCGCGTGGAGCGCCTCAGCCGGAATGGCGTCGGAAACTTTCGGCTGCGGCGCGGACACGGTGCGTTCTGTCTCCAAGCGGTGCAACCGGAGAACAAACGTCGTCCCCTGCCCTGGCTTGGACCGCGCCCAGATCTTGCCTTCGTGCGCCTGAACGATCTGGTAGACGAGTGCCAGACCGAGGCCGGTGCCACCCTCGAAGTTTGACTGGAAAGGCTCGAAGATTTTTTCGATCTGTTGCGGCGTCATGCCCGTGCCGGTGTCGGCAAAAGACACCTGCCAGTCGTCGCCCAACGACTCGATGGCGACCGTCAGCCGGCCGCCGTCTTTCATGGCGCGGACCGCATTCTCGCAGAGGTTCCAGAACACCTGCTTGATCTTGTCGCCGTCAGCCAGCGTTGTGGCGTCGGTCACCTGGAAGCGGCGCTGGATCGTAATGCCGGTCTTCTCCGCCTCCATGCGATGATCCATGAGCGTCAGCGTGTCTTCGACCAGCTGCACCAGATTCACCTTGTCGAAGCGGTACTGCTTGGTGCGGGAGTAGGCGAGAAAGTCGGTGATGATGCTGTTCAGCCGCTGCGATTCGCGCGTGACGATGTCGAGCAAACGGCGGTGCTCCTCGTTCATCTCGGGAACGCCGGAGAGCATGCTGACCGAGCCGGCGATCGAGGTCAGCGGATTGCGGATTTCGTGCGCGATCGCGGCGGCCAGTCGTCCTACAGCCGCGAGGCGGTCTTGGGTGCGCACTTCGCGCTCCAGTCGGCGAATCTCAGTAAGATCATCGAAGGCATAGACGAAGCCCAGCGCGGCGCCATCCGCCACGGTCAAGGCGGCCACGCGCACCCGGAATGTCTTGCGGAACTTCGCGGTGGTTTCGAAGCGAACTTCGGCGTGGGTGTGCGGCGATTCCACACTGGGCAGCGGATCGAGGAATAGCTGATCCACGGGCGCGCCCTCGAGTTCGTCGGCCGAACGGCCGAGCAACTTCTGCGCAGCGGCATTCACCAGCGTGATGCGCCCATCCAGACCGGTGGTAATCAGTCCGCTGCTGATGGAGTGGATGATGTTCTCGTGCAGCGCCTGCAGGTTCTTCAGCGCGCCGCTGGCGTCCTTGAGCTCGACCCGAACCTGCCTCAGCTTTGCCGTGAGCAGGCCGGCAAGATAAGCCACCGCCAGAAAGGCAAACAGATTGACGAAAATGATCGCCTGCAGGGCCTTGAGCCCGGGATGCGTGCTGCAATACGAGGGAACCACCCCGTAGTAGTTCAGCTCCAGCACCGTTCCGTAAAGAATGAACGCGAGCGCCGCGACCAGTCCCGCCCATATGCGCGGTAATAGCACGCTGGCCACGATGATGACCAGCGGGTAGAGAAAATTCAGCGAGCTGTCCCAGCCGCCGGTTTCATGGATGACGAGCGAGACCAGAAACAGGTCGGTCACAACCTGCAGTGAACCCTGAATCCGGTGCTCCTGCCAGAAGGAGAGCAGCAGGACATAAAACAACGAAAGGCTGTACCAGAACAGGATGGTGCTGAGAAACAGGCGCATGGGCAGCGGCCCCGGGCTGAACTCAGCGACCGCCAGCTCAATGGCCAGCAGCAGGGTCAGGATGAAGATCCGGACCTTGACCAGCCAGACCAGCCAATTGCGCTCATCGAACGTGGATTGCATGAGAAGCTCAAGTTTCAAAATTTCAGAGGTTTCAAGGTTTCGAAGTCCGCGGATGACTCCTCGAAACTTCGAAACCTTGCCACTTTGAAACCTGCTTTATCCCGACAGCTTGGCGATCATGGCGAACAGCGGCATGTAGAGCGAAATGACGATGCCGCCGATGGTGACACCCAGCATGCCGATGATGGCCGGCTCCAGCATGGCCAGCATGTCCTTGGTGGCGGCGTCGACTTCTTCCTCGTAGAAGTCGGCGATTTTCTGCAGCATGGAATCCATCGCTCCGGTGGCCTCGCCCACGCCGATCATCTGCGTCACCATGTTGGGAAACACACCGCATTCGCGAAGCGGGTCGACGATGGTGCGGCCTTCTTCGATGGCCTTGCGCACTTTCATCAGCGCCTCTTCCAGCACGGCGTTGCCCGAGGTTCGGGCGGTGATGCTCAAACCTTCGAGGATGGGTACGCCCGAGGTAATCAGAGTGCCCAGAGTGCGCGTAAAGCGTCCCACAGCGATCTTGCGCAACAACGTACCGATGATGGGAATATTCAGCAGCGCCTTGTCAAAGTAGTAGCGGCCGGTGGGGCTCTTGCGAATCTGTTTCATGCCGAAGACAATGCCGACGGCGCCGACCAGGAAGATCCACCAGAAGCTCTGGATGAACGCGCTCAGGCCCATGACCATGCGGGTGGGCAGGGGCAGATCGACGCCCAGTCCGGCAAACAGGTTGGCGAAAATGGGCACCACCCACTTCAACAGGGCGCCCACGATCAGCACGGCGATCGAGACCACGGCCACGGGGTAAATCAAGGCCGACTTCACCGCGGCGCGCAGGCGGACTGCTTTTTCCACGTAGGTGGCCAGGCGCTGCAGAATGATGTCAAGAATACCGCCGGTTTCACCGGCCTCGATCATGTTGGTCGTGAGGTCGTCGAAGACGTTGGGATACTGGCGCATGGCGTTGGCCAGGGTCGCGCCGCCTTCCACCGTGGTGCGCACGCCCGTCAAGGTCTTCTGGAAGGTCTGATTCTCCTGGTTGGCCGCCAGGATTTCCAGACACTGCACCAGGGGCAGACCGGCGTCGATCATGACCGAGAACTGGCGGAAGAAAACCGCAATGTCCTTGACCTTGACCTTGCCCGAGCCGAAGGTGGGCAGGGCGAATTCCTTGCCCTTCTCCCGAATCGCACCGGGGGTAATGCGGTCGCGCCGCAATGCCTGCGCCAGCGACGCCTTGTTGGGCGCCATCCGTTCGCCGGAAACTTTCTGTCCGTTCGCATCTTTGCCGGAAAATGTAAAGACTGGCATGGTGTTAGCTTCTCCTCACTGACGTGCCTTGCAATGACGTGCCTGCTCGATCCTGCATGGTTCTTTTCTGTTCGCGCATCCGGCTGTTAATGCTTGGCCGGAGCAGCACCCCGGGCCAGCGTTTGCCCGGCCGTAGTCGGCCGGTTCAGCAGACTGGCTCCGCGGTTGATCATTTCCTGCAACTCGTCCACATTGCTGGAGCGCTGCAACGCGACCTCCAGCGAAATCTGCTTCTGGAAGTACGCTGTGGCCAGCGCCTGGTTAAACGTCTGCATGCCGAACTTTTCCTGACCCGACTGCATGGCGGAGTAAATCTGGTGAATCTTGTCTTCGCGGATCAGGTTGCGGACGGCGGCGTTGGGCACCAGAATCTCCATGATCATGGCGCGGCCCCGGCCGTCGATGCGCGGCAGCAGCGATTGACACATGATGCCCTCCAGAACCAGCGACAGCTGGGCGCGGATCTGGGGCTGCTGGTGCGCGGGAAAGACGTCGATGATTCGGTTGATGGTCGAAGTCGCCGAGTTGGTGTGCAGCGTGCCGAAGGTCAAGTGGCCGGTTTCGGCGATACGAAGCGCCGATTCGATGGTTTCCAGGTCGCGCATTTCGCCGATCAGCACCACGTCGGGGTCTTCACGGAGCGCGGCGCGCAGCGCGTCCGAGAAGCTCTTGGTATCGGCGTGCAGTTCGCGCTGGTTGACCACGCAGTTCTTGTTCATGTGGACGAATTCGATCGGGTCTTCGATCGTGAGAATGTGATCATGGCGCTCGCTGTTGATCTTGTCGATCATCGAGGCCAGCGTCGTCGACTTGCCCGATCCCGTGGGACCGGTGACCAGCACCAGGCCGCGCGGCTTATCGCACATCTTGCTCACGACCGGGGCCAGGCCGAGCTGGTTGAACGACTTGATCTCGAAGGGAATCAGACGGAAGACCGCAGCGGTCGCGCCGCGCTGGTTGAACACGTTGGCGCGGAAGCGGGCCAGGCCTTTTAACCCGAACGAGAAGTCCAGTTCGAGATGTTCCTCAAAGCGGTGCTTCTGCGAGTCGGTCATGACGCTGTAGGCCAGTTGCTTGGTCTCGGCCGGAGTCATCTGCGGCAGGTCGAGCGGCACCAGGTGGCCGTGCACGCGAATCTGCGGCGGCGAATTGGTCGTAATGTGCAGATCGCTGCCGTTCATCTCCAGCATTCTTTTGAGCAAATCGCTTAACGACAGACCCATGGCATGAATCCTTCCGTTCGGTTTCTAGTTCTTTTTTCGGTCGTTAGTCGTTTGTCGCTGGTCCTTGGCCAACCCCAAACAACTACCGGGCGAAATCTTTGTTTCCTCCGTCATCAGTCATCGGCCAAGGACGAACGACCCACGACTAACGACGGTTCTAGTGAATCGTCTCGCGCGCTACTTCCTCGAGCGTGGTCATGCCGGCTGCAACCTTGATCAGGCCGCTGCGGCGCAGCGTGAACATGCCGCGCTCGATAGCCTTCTTCTTCAGTTCGACCGCCGACGCGCCCACCAGCACAAGCTCCTTGATCTCATCGTCCACTTCCATCACTTCGTACAGACCGCAGCGTCCCTTGTAACCCGTGTTGTTGCAGGTGCCACAGCCTTTGCCTTTCTGAATCTTGACCGTCTTCGCTTCTTCCGGCGAAAAACCGGCGTCGATCAGCGTCTGCGGCGGAACATCCTGCACTTCGGCGCAGTCTTTGCAGATGCGCCGCACCAGGCGCTGCGCGCAGATCAGGTGAACCGAGGTCGCCACCAGGAACGGCTCAATGCCCATATTCATCAGGCGGGTAATTGTCTCGGGCGCGCCGTTGGTGTGCAGCGTGGAAAGCACCAGGTGGCCGGTGAGCGCGGCCTTGATCGCGATTTCGGCGGTTTCAAAGTCTCGAATCTCGCCGACCAGAATGATGTTGGGGTCCTGGCGCAGGAACGATCGCAGGGCAGCGGCAAAGTTCAAGCCGATCTGCTCTTTCATCTGGACCTGGTTTACTCCCCCCAACTGAAACTCGACCGGGTCTTCGGCCGTCATGATGTTGGTGTCGGGCTGGTTCAGGCGGGAAATCGAGGAATACAGTGTGTTCGTCTTGCCAGATCCCGTCGGCCCCGTGACCAGTACCATGCCGTAGGGCTTCAGAATGGCTTTCTCAAACTTCACCAGCGACTCGGGCTCGAAACCGAGCTTGGTCATGTCGAGGCGCAGGTTTTCCTTGTCGAGCAACCGGAGCACGATCTTCTCGCCCCACAATACGGGCAATGTGCTCACGCGGAAGTCCAGCTGCTTCTTGCGCCCGCCGATATTCATCTTCAGCATGATGCGGCCGTCCTGCGGCAGGCGCTTTTCGCTGATGTCCAGCTTCGACATGATTTTCAGACGCGAGGTGATGGCGTCTCTTAGTTTCATCGGCGGCGACATGATCGACTGCAGCACGCCGTCAATACGGAAGCGGACGCGAAATTCCTTTTCGTAGGGCTCGATGTGGATGTCGCTGGCGCCGCGCTTCACCGCATCGCTCAGAATCACGTTCACCAGCTTGACGACCGGGGCTTCGTCGGCGGCCTTTTCCAGCTCCGACAAGCCCATTTCTGTGGCTTCGGCCTGCAGTTCGACGTCTTCTTCGTTCAGTTCCGTCATCGACTGCATGACGGATTCGAGATCCTCTTCCTTGCCTGCGCCGTAGGCCTTGTCAATGCCCGCCACAATCGAGCTTTCTGAGGCCACCACCGGCTCAATGTTGAAGCCGGTCATGAACTTGATGTCGTCCATGGCGAAGACGTTCGTGGGATCAACCATGGCGATAGTGAGCGAAGCGCCCACGCGGCTGAGCGGCAGAATCTGGTAGCGCTTGGCGGTCTCGAAGGGAATCAGCTTGACCACCGCCGGATCAATCTCAAAGTAGGAAAGATTGATGGCGGGAACGCCGTACTGCCGGGACAGAAAGTTGGTGACGTCTTCGTCCGTCAGGAAGCCGAGCTTCACCAGGGCGGAACCGAGACGACAGTTCTGCTCTTTCTGAGCCTTATTCGCTTGTTCCAACTGCTCTGGGGTAATGATCTTCTCTTTGACGAGAAGGTCACCCAGCCGTTGAGACATACGTCGATCTCCTATCCACGTGGATGGAACAACGCCCACACTCGTGCAGGCATGGCGCAAACGACCGCCTACTTTGGGAGAGATTGCGGCGCAGTTGCGTTGACATAAATTGTCACCGCAAGCGAATTACCGTACCAGTAACTTTGGTACTTGGACCTGCCGCGAAATCCCTGTCAAAAGCGCGGTTTGCACTGGAAGTCCGCGCCAAATGCCCGTTTTTCGCGGTGGAGGAGAAGCCCGGCAACACCGGGTACATGCACTTCAGTAAGGCGGACGTGTCAGCCCGATCGCTAAACAAGCTCCCGTAGCGCCCCGACCTGTCCGCTTGTGGAAAATCGGGGCCGCAAATGTGATGGATGCCCTTTACAGAAACTTGCTACGCGTCGTTAAGTGAGGTGTGCAAACGCGTTATCCCATGCGGAAACTGACGCGCCGGCTTCAACTTCTGGTCATAGTCCTCTCAGCCGCGGCGCAGTCACCGCCCACAACTCTGCGCCAAGCCGCGGACCGTGCCGGCCTGCTGGTCGGAACTGCAGTTCGGCCCTACGCGTTCTCCCAAGCTGCATATTCAGAGACTCTGGCCCGGCAATTCAACATGGTGGAGCCTGAAGACGCGATGAAATGGTGGACCGTGCGGCAGAGCCAGAACGCATTCGACTTCCGCGAAGGCGATGCCGTCGTGCGCTTTGCGCAGACGCACGGCCAGAAAGTTCGTGGCCACTGCCTGGTGTGGGACCACAACAATCCCGCGTGGTTAGCCCAAGGCCATTTCAGACCGGAAGAGATGTCACAGCTGTTATACGAGCACATTACGACCGTGATGAAGCATTATGCAGGCCAGGTTTTTGCTTGGGATGTGGTGAACGAGGGCCTGGATGAGAATGGCCGCGTCAAGGATTCTCCCTGGTATAACCAGCCCGGGATCGGCTTCGCAGGAAAGGGCACGGACTACATTGCGCAGGCTTTTCGCTGGGCGCGTGAAGCCGATTCCAGAGCGCTGCTCTTTTACAACGACAATGGCGGCGAGGAACTCACGCGCAAGTCGGATGCGATCTACGCGATGGTCAAAGACTTCAAACAGCGCGGCGTGCCGGTTGACGGCGTGGGGCTGCAGATGCACATTTTTCAACTCAAAGTCGATGCCGCTGCCGTCGCCGCCAATATCGCACGCCTGACCGCACTGGGATTGCAGGTTCAAATCACGGAGTTAGACGTCGAATTGCCAGTGGACGCCACCGGCCAAGCTCGTGCGGAAGATCTGGCGCGTCAGGCCGAGATCTACGGCTCGCTCGTTCGCGCATGCGTGCAAAATCCGCGATGCACCTCAATCCAGACGTGGGGCTTCGCGGACAAATACTCGTGGATTGGCTCGCATTCGCACGGCACGCAAGGCGCGGCCCTGCCCTTCGATCGCACCTACAAGCCCAAGCCTGCCTACGACGCCATGATCAGGGAAATAGCGCGCGCTCCCGCCCGGCAGTAACTCGATTCACGACTGCATCTATAATGAGTCACATCAGCGTGGCTCAACCAGTTTCAATCCGGCCAAGGAAGACCTATCGCAAGCAGGTCATCATCCTGCTCGCGATCTCCGTCTTTCTGCTGCTTGCAATTCTGGTCTCGCAGACCGCGTTTGACCTGACTTTTCTGCGTCCGGGAAACAATCAGGACATCGCAGTGTTCGCCGCGCTCTCCGCGCTGATTTTCCTGCTTTTTGTTGCATTGTCGTTCGTCCTGATGCGCAACCTGCTGAAGTTGTTCGCCGAACGGCGCATGGGCGTGCTTGGGTCGAAGTTCCGCACACGCATGGTGGCAGGCGCGCTGCTGCTCTCGTCGTTGCCCGTCATGGTGATGTATTGGTTCGCCTACGGGCTGATGAATCGCTCGATTGATAAGTGGTTTTCGACGCCGGTGGAAGAAGTAAGAACCGAAACGCAGGCCATGGCTTCAGTGCTGGCGAACTACGCCGGACAGAACGCGCGAGCAGAGGCGTTCGCGATTGCTGCCTCTGCCGAAATGCAGCGCGCCTTCGCAGGACATGGCTTTTCCGGCGTGGTCAATGAGTTTCAACACCACGAACTGACTTTGCAGGGCGGCTTCGCTCTGGCCGTGCAGGACGACAACGCGGAAGCCAGCTTTAATGCGCCTGCGCCGTGGCCGGTGTTGAAGTTGCGTTTACCGCTGACCGATGCGGCGGCGGGTCGGCCGGCGAAATTCAGTTGGCAGAATACCGATTACACGCTGGGCAGTGCACCGATGGAAGGCGGTGGCCTGGTTTTGGTCGCGATTCCGCTGCCAGGCGAATTTTCGCAGACGGTGCATCAAGTGGAGGCCAGCCAGCAGCGCTATTACGATCTGGCGCGCGAGCGGCGCGTTGTTCGGCGCACATACATGGGCTTGCTCTTGCTGCTCACGATGATCGTTCTGTTCGTGACCACGTGGCTGGCCTTGTTTCTGGCCAAACTTGTCACCCGGCCGCTTTCCGCGCTGGCTGAGGCCACTGAAGAAATTTCCCGCGGGCGTCTTGACTATCGCGTGGATGTCAACTCCGCCGACGAGATCGGCGACCTGGTCCGTTCATTCAATCGCATGGCGGCCGACCTGGAAGCGAGCCGGCGCCAGATTGAAGCCTCCAGCGGCGAACTGAGTGCGGCCAATGCCGAACTCGACCAGCGCCGGCGCCAGACCGAAACCATCCTCGAGAGCATCCCCACCGGTGTGCTCTCGCTCGATGCCGCACGCCACGTAACCCATGTCAACCAGTCATTGCTCAGGATGTTCCATCCCGACGCCTCACTGGACGCTCCAGCACCTATCCTGCGGGGATCGGCCTTAGCGGAAGTGTTCCCTGCCGAGGTGGTGGAGGATCTCGAACCTCTGTTTCGGCGCGCCGACCGCATGGGTATGACCACCAGCCAGATGGAGGTGGCTTTGCCCCGCATTTCCTTGACGGTGGCCGTCACCGTGGCCACGCTGCGACATCAAGGCGAGGGCTCGGGATATGTCGTGGTGTTCGAAGATCTCTCCGACCTGCTGCGGGCGCAGAAGCAGGCTGCGTGGCGCGAGGTGGCACGGCGCGTGGCTCACGAGATCAAGAACCCGCTCACGCCCATTGCGCTCTCGGCTGAGCGAATCCAGCGCCATCTGGATCGGGCGACACCGGTGGATCCCGCTTCCGCGGGCGTAATGCGATCGTGCGCGGAGACGATCGCAGGAGCGGTCGGAACCGTGCGCCGCCTGGTGGATGAGTTCTCTGCCCTGGCCCGCTTCCCGGTGGCGAAGCCGCAACCGGCCGATTTGAACGAAATCATCGAGAACGCTTTGTCGATGTTCAACGGCCGGCTGAATGGAATTCGCTTACAGAAATCGCTGGCGGCTGACCTTCCCCGCGTAATGGCGGACAGCGAGGCGATCAAGCGCGCAATCGCCAACCTGGTGGACAACGCGGCCGAGGCGATGCAGGATGCCCTGGTGCGCGAAATCGAGATTTCGACCGCGCTGGTGGCGAGCCGTGACGCAGTCGAAATCACCGTCGCAGATACCGGTCATGGCGTGACCCGCGAACTCAAAGAAAAACTCTTTCTTCCATACTTCTCGACCAAGAAACGTGGCACCGGCCTGGGCTTGGCCATCGTGAGCCGGATCGTCGAGGATCATCACGGCTCTATCCGTGTGGAAGAAAATCATCCCGTAGGAACGCGGTTCATTGTAGAGCTGCCGGTCGTCCCGGAAGCCACGCCAGCGGCCGCCGCCCAACATGCATAACATCCTGATCGTAGACGACGAAGCCGGCATCCGCGACTCTCTGGCCGGCATTCTTTCCGACGAGGGCTATATGGCTTCTTCCGCGGGCAGTGGCGAGGAATGTCTGGAACTGCTGCGCAAGAGCTCGTTTGATGTAGTCTTGCTCGACATCTGGCTGCCCGGCGTCGACGGGCTCGAAACACTGGAAAAAATTGGCGACCTCGAAAACCCTCCCGAGGTCATCATGATATCGGGGCACGGGACGATCGAGACTGCGGTGCGCGCGACCAAGCTGGGCGCCTACGACTTTCTGGAAAAACCGCTGTCGCTGGAAAAAACTCTGATCCTGGTAAAGAACGCAGTCGAGGCGAAGAAACTGCGCCAGGAAAATGTCGATCTGAAGAAACAGCTGTGGGCCAAGAGCGTCATCGTGGGGACAAGCATCCCGATGAAAGCGTTGCGCCAGCAGATTGCCCTAATGGCTCCCACGAATGGCAGGGTTCTGATCTACGGTGAGTCCGGCACGGGGAAGGAACTGGCCGCACACGCCATTCATGCCCAAAGCCTGCGCAAGGACGAAACCTTTGTCGAGGTCAACTGCGCCGCGATTCCTGAAGATTTGATCGAGAGTGAATTATTCGGGCATTACAAAGGTTCTTTCCCCGGAGCCGCGGCCGACAAAGAAGGGAAATTTCAGAAGGCGAACGGCGGCACGCTGTTTCTCGACGAAGTCGGCGACATGAGCCTGAAGACGCAGGCCAAGGTGCTGCGCACGCTGGAAGAACAGCGCTTCACTCCAGTGGGAAGCGAAGACGCGATCACGGTGGACGTTCGCGTGATCGCCTCGACCAATAAAGATCTGGAAGAGGAAATTTCGCGCGGCAACTTTCGCGAAGATCTCTTCTACCGGCTCAACGTGATTCCCTTCTTCGTACCGCCGCTGCGCGAGCGGAAAGAAGATATTCCGCTGCTGGCGCGCCATTTTCTGAAGGAACTCGCCTCGCGCTATGGACACCGCCCGCGGGAAATCACCGATGACGCCATTGACGTGCTCATGCGCTACTCGTGGCCGGGCAATGTGCGCGAACTGCGAAACGTCATCGAGCGCATCGTCATCATGAATCCGACGACGACTCGTTTCGACGCCAGGCACTTGCCGCCGCTGGTCTATCGTGACGGCAGCCGGCGCGCGCCCAGGAGCGAATTCTCCACGCTCCACCAGGCGCGCGATGCCTACGAGCGCGACTTCATCCTAAAAACACTCGATCAGAATCATGGCAACGTGAGCCGCACGGCCGAGGTGCTCGGGCTTGAGCGCAGCCACCTGTATCGAAAGATGAAGACTTTGGGGATTGCGCCGAAGGAATAAAGAACGAGCACAATGGCGGCGAAGTCTATCGTTTCAGCATGTGGATTTCGGTACCGTTCTTGTGAAACTTCACTTCGTCCATGAGTTGATTGATGAGAAAAATTCCACGACCATGATCGACGAACAGATTTTCGCCCATCGTGCACTTTGGAATCGCCCCTGGATCGAACCCCGTTCCGGGATCCCGCACAATGATCAGGACGCCCCGTTCGTCGTCGCACGCCACCAGGCACTCCACACTTTTGCTCGGATCTTCCTTGGCGCCGTGAACGACGGCGTTGGCCAGGGCTTCCTGTAGAGACAGCTCGATGGCGTCGGCCTTGCCATCCACACATTTCACGTTGCGGATGGCTTCCATGACCTGCTCTACGACGGGGCCCACCGATTCCCGGCTGGCCGCGAGGGTAACGCGCACGCGCAGACTTAGTTTCTCTGGATCGAAATCGTATTCGGCGAATTGTTTGGTGGAGGGAGCCCCGGAATCCATGCGTTGGTCGTTTCCCCTGTCGGCTTCGTGCGAACCCACCCCGCTAGGGATTTTAGCGGCAAAACAGTAAATTGGGCAATGGCGGACCGCGCCGTGTTCTCGCCCCTGCGCCAAGACACAAACGTTAATCATCTGTACTGTCTGCGTCTCCAGCCACCATGGCATCCGCTTGCAGGCTTTGTTGCTGCATCCGTCGCTCCAACTGCTTGCGCCAGTCGAGTTCTTCGACAAAATGCCGCGAATCGCGCCAGCTCGATTCAACTTTGACATACAACTCAAGAAAGACCTTCGTCGCCAGCATGCGCTCGATCTGCACCCGAGCCGCAGTGCCGATCTTCTTCAGCATCTGCCCGCCTTTGCCGATCAGGATTCGCTTCTGCCCGTCGCGTTCGCAATAGATCGTTGCCGCGATCCGCGTGAGCTTTGAACCTTCTTCAAAGCTGTCCACGATCACTGTCGTGGCGTAGGGGATTTCTTCTTTGGTGTTCAGCAGCACCTGCTCGCGAACAATTTCCGCCGCCATGAAGCGTGCCGGCTGATCAGTAACTTCATCCTCCGGAAAATATGCTGGGCCGACAGGCAGCACGGAAATCAAGCTGTTCAGCAGGTCGTCGAGGCCCTTGCGCTTCAGCGCGGAAATCGGAATCACCTCGCCGAAGTCATAGACCTTTCGATATTCCTCGATCAGAGGCAGCAGCTTCGACTTTTCGCGAATGAGATCAATCTTGTTGAGAAGCAGAAACGCCCGGGTGCCGGATTGCCTAAGAAGATCCAGCGCGAACTGATCGCGTGCATCGAGTTTGTGGGTTGCGTCCACGATGAAGAGCACCAGATCGCACCCCTCCATCGCCTCGCGCACTTCCACCATCATTTTGCGGCCCAGCGAGCTGTCCGGCTTGTGTACGCCGGGAGTGTCGATCAGCACAATCTGCCCGCCGCCTTTGCCGTTGCGCTTGGGCACGTGGACAACCCCCTGAATGCGGTTGCGAGTGGTTTGCGGCTTGGGTGAGATGATGGCCAGCTTCTCGCCGACCAGCGCATTCAGCAGCGTGGACTTGCCCGCGTTGGGGCGGCCGAGAATACAGACAAAACCGGAGCGGAATGGCATAGATAGCTATGAGCTATGAGTCTCGAGTTGCGAGCGAGGAGCGATTGTAGGCTCACAGCTCATAGCTCTTTGCTCACAGCTCTAAATCAATTTCAACTGCCGCGGTTGCACGGCCGTCACGCGCACGCGCTCGACTTTGCGGTCGGTAGATTCGAGAACTTCGAAGCGGAGGCCATCGTCTTCGACAATCTCGCCTTTGCGCGGGATCCTTCCCGCCAGCTCGCTGACCAGCCCCGCGATCGTTGCGGATTCTTTGCCCTCCGGCTTGCTGCCGAAGAGCTCGTCGAGCCGGTCCACGTCCATGCCTCCGGAAACGATGAACGAGCGGTCGCCCTCGCGCACAATCTCGGGCTTGTCGTGCTCGTCGCGAATTTCGCCCACGATTTCTTCCACCAAATCCTCAATCGTAACCAGCCCCGCCACGCCGCCATATTCGTCGACCACGATCGCCATGCGGATGTTCTGTTTTTGCATTTCGCGCAGCAGATCGCTGCCCAGTTTACTCTCGGGAACGAAGTACACCTCGCGGCGCATCAGCGTATCGAGAGTGCGCGTATGCGCCTCGCTGTCGGGAACCTGCAACACATCCTGCGCGTAGACGATCCCCTTGATGTTGTGAATGCTGCCTTCATACACCGGAACCCGCGAATAGTGCTTGGTGCGCAGCATTTCGACGAAACGCTCCACAGTCGTGTCCGTTGAAACGGCAAACATCACGGGGCGCGGCTTCATGGCCTCGCGCACGGTCTTGCCGCTGAACTCCACCACAGAGTGGATCAGGTCGCGGTCGCCTTCCTGAATAATTCCTTCCTCCTGCCCGGCCTCGATCAGGGCGTCCACGGCTTCGGCAGGGCTCTCGGGCTGTTCGGTCGTGTTTTGGCGAGTCAGTGAAGTCACCGAGCGCAGGAAACCGATGACGATCGTAATTGGCAGAAGCAGGTAGATCAGGATCTTCAGAACCAGCGTCCAGCGTACCAGCCATTCTCCCTTGGTGCGGGAAAAGAATGCGTACGGCAGAAAGCGGTTGCAGACAATGACGATCAGAATCAGGCTGATCGTCGCCTGCAGGATTTCGTAGATGCTCCAGCGCTGATCGCCGAACACGACGTAGCCCACAACCAGCGCGATGGCCGCCACGGTCAACTGTACGAGCACCGCCATCGAGATCGAAGCGCGCCAACGACTGACCGTCAGTTGCGGCTCGACTTTTTGCTCGAAAGCATCGATGTTGTCCTGAAAGTCCCGGGAAAGAAATTTGCCCGCCTCCTGATAGAGACGGTCGACGTAGGAAACCAGAGTGAGAAGGCCGAGCAGAAGCAGCAGTGTCAAGGCGATCGGGAGGCTCATGGCTTCCTCCGCTTCCGACTTCGCGGCTTACCACGCCTTCGCGACATCGTCTTCCCGAGTTGTGCTCGTTCAGTCAAAACAGAAGGCAGCTTCAGTGCGCGGCGCAGCTTCGCTTCCTTGCGCGCCATCTCTCCATTATCGCGCTCGTGGTCGAAGCCCGCCAGATGAAGGATGCCGTGCAGAGCCAGGATTTTCACTTCTTCAACAGGAGAGTGTCCGAACCGGGCGGCATTTTCAGCGGCGACGTCGGCGGAGATGGCGATATCACCGGCAAATTTTTTCTTGTTGTCGCCTTTGGAAACTGGAGAAGACGCGGGAAAGGCAAGCACGTCGGTGGCTTTGTCTTTGCCCCGGAACTGCCGATTCAGAGAGCGCAGAACCTCACTGCGAGTCACGAGAACATTCGCCGCATCGCGTAAGCCCACCGCACGCCGCGCGCGCAGGAGGAAGCGTTCGATCGTCGCTTCCGTCAGCCCCGCGACTTTTTTCTGGAGAATAACCAAGCCGGCTCTGCTCTAGCTGATGGCCCAACCGAATGCGCCAAAGACTGAGCGCGTTAAAGAATGAAACGGGAGAAAGCCCAGTTCGGACCGTCCCCCGCTCTTAAACTTGTTTATCCCTTCAGGTCGGCGGATGCCGTTCTCTCGTTGCTTGCCGCCCCGTTCGCAGCCGAATTCCCGTTCGCCGCCGGGGCTTTCCCGTTCGCGTTGGCGGCCTCCGCATTTTTCGCTTCCGTCAGCAGCAGCATCTGCTCCTCGGCAATCCGCGCCTTATGCTCGTCGTAGGCGCGAACAATGCGTTGCACCAGATGGTGACGCACCACGTCGCCTTCGTCGAAATACACAAAGGTCAACCCCTCGACACTCTTCAGCACGTCGATCGCTTCCAGCAGGCCGCTGCGGCGCGCACTGGGCAAATCGATCTGCGTTATGTCGCCGGTAATGACGGCTTTCGAGTTAAATCCCAGGCGCGTGACAAACATCTTCATCTGCTCGGAAGTCGTGTTCTGCGCCTCGTCGAGAATGACGAACGAATCGTTCAGGGTGCGGCCGCGCATGAAGGCGATCGGCGCGATCTCGATCACATTCTTCTCGAGGTAACGGTCCACCTTTTCGGGATCGAGCATGTCATACAGGGCATCGTAAAGCGGGCGCAGGTAGGGATCAATCTTGTCCTGCAGTGTCCCGGGCAGGAAGCCGAGGCGCTCGCCCGCTTCCACCGCCGGACGCGCCAGGATGATGCGGTTCACGCGCTTGGCCAGCAAAGCCGAAATGGCCATGGCGACGGCGAGATAAGTCTTGCCGGTCCCGGCCGGGCCGATGCCGAAAACCATGTCGTGCTTTTCGATGGCTTCGAGATACCGGCGCTGGTTGCTGCTCTTGGGCTGCACCGAACGGCGGCCGAACGAGCGCTGGCGTCCGGCATCGGCCAGGCCGCGCAGCGTGGCGCTGGAATCGGAGGTCAGCACGCGCAGCATGCTGTTCAAGTCGCCATTGTTGAAACTGTAGCCGGAACGCTGCAGGGTCTCGTAGTCGACGAAAACCTGCTCGGCACGGGCTACGTCGCGGGCCGCGCCTTCCAGTTCAATGGCGTTCGATCGCAGGTTGATGGTTACGTTGAGCCCGTCTTCCAGCAGGCGCACATTCTCGTCGCGTGTACCGAACAGGGTCTCGATGTTGGGACTGATCCCGATACTCTTCTTCATGCTTGTGTGCTCATAGCGTCGAACCGGGTCTCGCACCCGGACGCGCCGAGAAAGACTCGGCAGCCTCGTGACGGCACAGGATTTTGCTCAGAGACGGGACCAGCAGGGATATTCGCGCCCTTCGGCGAGGAACTACCATTAACTAAAGCGTACCCCGGTCCGAATTGAGAGTCAATGGCAAGGAATATCATGCTGTAGCCGGGCTCGCATCCCGTGCGGACGCAGGCACGGCCCGGGTTCTGGCCCATTCGCGTAACGCCGCAATTTCCTCGGCGCGCGTGACGGAAAGCGGAACCGTCTGCCCCAGAGCATCGAGCAGCGACTGAGTGGTGAGGACCGTCTTCTGCGAATATGCCGCGTAGAGAGCGCCCTGAACGCAGGCGTCGATCTCTGCGCCCGAATATCCATTGGCAGCGATCGCGACTTTATCAAGGTCGAAGTCGGCCGGATTTCGCTTGCGCCTTGCCAGCTGAATCGAAAAAATCTGTTTGCGCTCCGTTCGGTTCGGCAGATCCACGAAGAAAAGCTCGTCGAACCGTCCTTTGCGGATCAACTCCGGAGGCAGTGCGCTGACGTTATTACAAGTCGCCGCGACGAAAACCGCCGCCTTGCGATCCTGCATCCACGACAGGAACGACGCCAGCAGGCGCGACGAAACGCCGGCATCGGCCGAAGCCGAGTCGGGTCCACTGCCGGCGAAAACCTTCTCCAGTTCGTCAATCCAGAGCACGCACGGAGCCAGCCCCTCGGCCACCTGGAAGACTTTGCGAATGCGCTTCTCAGTCTCGCCGATGTACTTGTCGTAAACGGCCGAGGTGTCGAACTTGACCAGCGGCAGCTTCCATTCGCCGGCCACCGCCCGGGCGCACAGCGACTTGCCGCATCCCTGCACACCGAGCACGATCATGCCCCGCGGCGGCTCCAGACCGAAGTCGCGAGCCGACTCTTCCCACGCTCCCCGGCGCTGCTGCAGCCAGTGCTTCAAGTTCTCGAGCCCACCCACGGCGGCCATGTTGTCCGAGGCCTCGATGAATTCGAGCATCCCCGAATGTCGCAGCAGCTGCTTTTTGGCTTCGAGAACATCGGTTATCGTCTCAGGGCAGAGCGAATAGCGGGTCACCAGCGCTTGCGAGATGGCTCGTTCCGCTTCTTCCTCGCTCAGGCCGCGCAGGTTGGCAGAAATCGCATCCACGCCGGTCGCATCAAGCTGCAACTTCAGCGTGTGAGTCTTCGAGAGTCGAGTGAAGGTTTCGTGGACAATTTCTCTCAGGCGTTCGCAATCGGGCAGGGGTAGATCGAAGTATTCGACCAGCGTCGCCAGTTCCGCCGGCACGGTGATTTCAGGAGCAGTAATGACCACAGTTCGCCGATTCGTCGCAAATTTCTGCCCGACATCACGCAACCGCCGCACTACGACCGGGTCATCCAGGTGACGGTGAAAGTCCTTCAGAACGAAGACCGCCTCGACCGTCATCGATTCCATGTTGGCCAAGGCCTGCGCCGGCTCGCGCGTATTGTAGATGGCATTGCCGCCACCGGCCGCAGCCTCCGGTCCCACCGCCGACATCATCGCTCGGGTCAGCCGTTCCGACTCCGCGCCACCCGGGCTGAGTGCGGTTCGCGTCTGCGCTTGGGCATGTCCGCCATGCGTCCAGACTGAGCCTTGATCGACGCGCGTCTGCGCGGACACCTTTTCAGGGATCGTGCCTGCGGCCGGGCGCAAAAGGCCATCGGCGATGCTCCATTCGAACATCGCCATATTCAATTCCGCGCAGGCAGCGCGCACCACGTTCACCGCGCGCACCTCTTCCGCCGTCTCCATCACCACGATGGGCGTCGAAGAATTGATAAGCACTTTCAGGCGATCGAGACCGTCCGACATGGCTGACTGCTCCGAGGTGTCCTTACTTGAAGTCCGTCCCCAAGGATGTCATTCCGAACACGGTGCGAAGCACCGGGTCAGGAACCCGTTTTTGAGGTGCTCTGCTCCCCTCATCAAATTCGCGCTCCACCATTTCTGGAGGTGGTTTGACCGTTCTGGAGCACGAATTTATAATAAGTGTTTCGGTCCCACCGAATATCTCTCTAGGTAAACGAAGGTAACGAACCAGACATGGCAAACCATTTTTCGGCGCTAAAGCGCGCCCGCCAGACCGAACGCCGTACCACGCGTAATCGCGCCAACACGTCCCGCTTGCGCACGCAATTGCGCGAACTCCGCGAGACCATCGAAAAAGGCGACAAGGCTGCTGCGCAGCAGGCCTATCGCCAGACCGTCTCCGCTCTAGACAAGGCTATCCAGAAGGGCACGCTGCACGAAAATACCGCTTCGCGCTACAAGTCCCGTCTGGGCGTGCGTGTCAACGCGATGAAGTAGCTCCCATTTCTCAGAACAAGCAGAAGGCAGATCCCGATGGATGTGCCTTCTGCATCTGGACATCGCTACAACTGAATTCCAAACTGTTCTGCCAGGGCATCCGCCCAGTCTTTTTCCGCATTCAGCATTCTCTCTTCGCGGTGGCCATTTCGTGTGACGATCAACTTCATCCCTGAGAGCGTGATGCGGCCCCTGGCCGTGGCACGTGTGCAAATACGATTCTGCGTGAAGTGCGACTCGGGCGACGTCTGGTGGTAATGGCACATGGCCGCAAAATCTTCGAGACGACGCGGCTGGAGCCCAAACGAGTACTGCCGTTTCCATTCCCCTTCCGCCACCGACTTTTCCACCTGAAAACGCTCGCCAAGCTGCACCAGCCGGAAGACACCCGCTGGATCGTGTTGTTTCAACTCCGCTTGCATTCTGAGTGGTTCCAGAAACGACTCTCCAAAGCCGACATCGGCCAGCCACGGCTGCTCGAGATCGACGCGCAGCGTTAGGTGGTCGAACTCCGGCCCCTCGCCGCCACCCTCTCGCGCCACTCGCGCGGAGAGCAATGTAACCCGGTATCCGAGCGCTCGCAGCAACGCGGCGAATGCTCCGTTCAGCTCGTAACAAAACCCGCCTCGCCGCAGCTCAACCACTTTGCGGACGGTGACATCTTCGTCGACGACGATCTTGCGCCCGAGCTCAATGTCCAGATTTTCGAACGGCACGGCCAACAGGTGCGCGCGATGAAGCGCACGCAACGTTTCAATCGTGGGACTGGTCGGGCCAGAATAATTGATGCGCGCGATATAGGACCTTACATCCAACATGACGGCGTGAGCAGGCAGCCTTAGACAGGTAGTTGATCCTGCATCCAGCCCGGCGTTTCGAGCTTAGGTTCGGTGGTCAAATCCATGACCAGGCGCTCAAGCACCAGGCGTTTGCTGACGGGATTCGACCGTAGCGCGAGATCGGCTTTCGCCACCATGCGAATCGCCCTCGTCAATTCCCGGCGATTCTTATAGCGCCGCGCCTGCTTGATGATGTCGTCGGCGGCAAACGGAGGCACGCGAAATCCCTGCCACAGCGCGGCCCACAGCATGCGCTGGTCACGCACGTTGCGCTCCAGGATCACCAGCATCTGCCGGAACGTTTTCGACAGCATGTAGATGTGGCCGATCGCGGCCTCTTCACCGTCGCCCGAGGTGAGAATCGCGTCGAGAATTTCGAGCGCGCGCACGCGGTCCTTGCTCGAGATGGCGTCGGTCAGCTCATAGAGCGAGCGTTGCTTGGCGGCGAGCACCATGGTTTCGATATCGCCGAGCGTGATGCGCTTTTTCTCGCCGACATAAAGAATCAGCTTCTCCAATTCGTTCGAGACCATCATCATGTCGCCGCCGAGGGCGTCGACCAGCTCGCGGGCGCCATCGGGCTCCATCTTCACGCTCCGGCTCGAACAGTAATCGGTAATCCAGCGGACGGCCTCGCCTTCTTCCACGCGCGCCAGTTCGACGATGCCGCAGTATTGGCCCATGGTGTCGCGAATACGCTGGTAGCGTTCCTTGTCCTGCATCTCCATGCGGCGGACGTCGGCGGGAATGCTGATGTGGTCGGCGACGAAGACCACCAGCGCGTCGGGATTCGGGTTCTGGCAGTATTCTTCGATCGCGGCGAGTTTCTCTTCGCCGCTGGAACCTCGGTTCGACCCGCGGCCAAAAAGATTCTTCACGCCGCGCACAAAGAAAACCTGAAACGGTGCCATAAGCGACGGCGTGCGGGCGCGGTCGAGAACCTCGGCAAGATCGGTTTCGGCGAGCTCGAATTCGAAGAGACTGAAATCGCGCAGGTCGGCCGGAACCAGATGTTCGAGAATCGCGTCGCGAAAACGCTTGCGGAAGAAAGCTTCATCGCCTACGAACACGTAGGCCGGACGCAGCTTGCGCGACTCCAGTTCGCTGACGAAACGCTCGGCTTGGGCGAAAGCGCGCATGTAGAAAACAGTGGTTAGTGATTAGTGGCTAGTGGTTCGCACCGACGTTTTGCACTGAGCACTAATAACTAGTCACTGACCACTAGCCACTTTACCATCAGAATCCTTCCAAAATGTTAGACACTAGAGTGCGGGCGAAATCCTGCGAGAGCCGGCGAAATGCGGGCGAATCTTCTTCGAAGAAGCTGGTCAGGTCCTGCGACACTTCGTATTGCTCGCGAAACACGTACGCTGGATTCTGGTAGAGCACCTTGCCGTTACGATCGCTCAGCACCACCCTCATGCTCACCACAACCAGCACGCTGGCCGTGCGGCCGCTGGTCGTGTCATAGGTGAGAGGCGAACTCGCCGTGGAGAGCACCGTGCCGCGAAGCGTAGCGTCAGTATCGTCGCTAGCCTCGTTCACCATGTGGTAATGAGTGCGCGTGGTGAACTCACGCAGCACAGCCGCGGTCAGCATCTGGCCGATGCGATAGGTCGTAGTCTCGTTCTTGAAGGTCGGGACGGCGATCGTTCTGACGTTTTCGGGAAGTTGAACTGTGTGTCCGGCGGTATGGTACCCGCATCCTGAAGCGAATCCGACGCCAAGGGAAAGGACCACCAGGATCCAGCGCGAGGCCGCCTTCATTGAATCTTCCCAACCGGACGTGTCGCGGTCATGCTTTCGGCGCATTCGACCGCGGTCAGTGCGGAGATGCGAAGATTGTCGGCGGCCGCCCAAAGCCAGACGCCGTTGGGCTGAGCCGGATCGCTCTTGACCCAGAGTTGAATGTCCGCCTGCCCGGCCGAAGTCACGTTGCTCGGCACCTCGTCCTCAGCGGTTGGAAACGTCACGTGATCGCCTGACAGGGCAAGCGTGAGAGCCGGGACATCGACCGGGCTCTCCATCTCCAGAAAGACTGCCATCGCATGCCCGTGGAAAACGGGGGCCTGCAGCAAAATGAGGGAAGGTTGCGGAGTAGCCTCGCCGGCGATCTTGCGATAGTGGCGCAAGATGCGCGATTCCACGGAATCAAGGGCGGGCTGCGACTTCTGCCCGTAGCGCGCAACCATGTTGAAAGCGATCTGCGCGTCGAAAACGTCCTTCGGCAGCGGCTGAAACGAAAGCAGATTCACCGTCTGCTGGTGCAGTTCGTCCATGCCGCGCTGGCCGTGTTCCGACGCCGGCTCAAGAACGGTCGCCACAACCCGACGCAATGTGCCGGCCATTTGCGCCCTCAAGAGCAAGAGCCCCAGAGTGACCGCAACCGGATGCGCCGTAACGCAGGGCCCTGGCTGCAACTCCGGGGGCACAACGTGCCCACGTTCGCGCTCCACCCACAGCGACCGGACGCTGGCGCCGGCTTCTTCTTCCAGAACCGCTGAGAGATCAAGAATGGCGCTGCCCGCGTCGCGCGCGCTCTTCCAGTTCCGGCGAGTGCACTCCGGGTCGGAGGCAAAGAAGGAGAAATCAACGTGTTCAAACTGCTCCGCCCGCACGCTCTGGATGAAGCTGATTTCGTCACCCATGGCCTCAAGCTGGCCCAGGGATTCGTCATCATCGAGCAGGCGCACGTCGGCGGCGGGGAAATTGCGCTCGTTCAGCATCTCGGCAATTTCTTTCCCCTTGAGCGACGCCGCGCCCACAATCGCGGCGCGGTACAGCTTTCCGCGTGTGGCGACAGCATGCGGAGAGGACGTTTTGACCAATTCGCTCACGATGCTTGCGACGCCTCCTTGTACGGTGGAGGCGGAGGGTTGGTTCGCTTGCGGAACATCCACTGCAAGCGCCAGAACACACCGGACACCATGTAGAGCAGCGCCACTCCGAACAATACCGGCCCCGAGAACAGCCAGATGCCATAGAACAGTGCGGCGAGAAGCACCACGAGCCGGAAGGGATGCCGGGAGCGGAAGTCAATATCCTTAAAGCTATAGAAGCGCCAGGTACTGACCATCAGGTACCCGACCGTGGTCACCATCGCCAGCCAAGTCAGGGCCGTATACCAGGAGACCAGAGGTTCCCCTTCGGCAAAGTGCACCACGGCGGCAATCACGCCCGCGCCCGCCGGTATGGGCATGCCGACGAAATATTTCTTGCCTGGGCGTCCGGGATTGGAAGGCTGGGGGTTGCTGGTGATGTTGAAGCGGGCCAACCGGCTCACCCCGGCAATCAAAAAAAGAAAGCAGGCAATCGCTCCCAACTGGGTCAGCTTGATGTGCCAGTTGTTGTGCCAGTCAGTGAGCAGGACTGGGGGCATCAGGTGAAACCCCCAAACCCACGCCAGCAGCGCGGGAGCCACACCAAAAGCGACAGCATCCGCCAGGGAGTCCAGTTCGCGGCCAAAATCGCTGGTCGTGCCGGTCATGCGCGCGATGCGGCCGTCGAGTCCGTCAAACAATACGGCGAAGCCAATCGCCTTGGCGGCGTTGTCGAGGTGCGCATATTCAGTTGCGGAGGCGTGGATGACTTCAAGGATCGCGTAATACCCCAGCCCCATGTTTGCCGTGGTAAACAGCGACGGGAGGATGTACATCCCCTTGCGCAAGCGCCGCCGCGGTTTGGGGGCAAGTTGATCCATCAGCGCACCCTCTCAGCGGCAGACGCGCCAGCCGCCACTAGCACATCCTGCGGTTGGAAATGGGCGAGTACGGTCGTTCCGCCCTTTACTTTATCGCCAACTTTGACGTTGACGCGGGCCGACGCATCGAGCAAAACATCCACGCGCGAACCGAATTTGATGAGCCCCACGCGCTGGCCGCGCTCCAGCCGGTCTCCAACCTTCGGATAAAAGACAATCCGCCGCGCCAGCAGTCCGGCAATCTGCTTGAATACGACGCCCTGGCCATCGCTTCCCATGGTGACGATGTTCTGCTCGTTATGCTCGGCCGACACTTTGTTCATCGCATTCAGGAACCGCCCGCGCTGATACCGAACATCGCGGACGACTCCCGCAATCGGCGAGCGGTTCACATGCACGTTGAAGACGCTCAGGAAGATGCTGATCCGCGTCTGGTCCTCGCCGTTCACGCGAACCTGGGAAATGTCCGTGACCGTTCCATCGCCCGCAGAGACCACCGCCCCGGCGTCCGCCGGAATCGCGCGCTCGGGGTCGCGGAAGAACCAAAGAAAGAAAAACGCCAGCAGGCAAGGAATGATCGCCCAGGCAGGCTGGGTCAGCCAGCCGATGACGACAGCGGCCGCGAGCAGGGTCAAAGCGTAGTAGTAGCCATCGCGAACCATGGGAAGATTCAATTATAGACGCGAGCAGGCTTCGCACACCGCCAAACCGTTTCCGAAGCTGCTCTGAAGCGCGTAAGTGTAAATAAAAAAAGGCGCTCTTTTGCGCCCTCCACTGAATAGATTGATTCCCTTGCGGCCGAGACCGCACGGGAACTGGCCAGAAGTTACGCCACGTTCACGCCGTACTGCTGGCGGAACTCGCGCTCGATCGACTCCATCTGATCTTTCAAGCGCAGTTTCAGCTTCTTCAGACGCACTTCTTCCAGCTTCTCGTCTTCGCTGAGATAACGTTTTTGGGTGAGTGTATCGAGACGTTGCGAGTACTGCGAGTGCTCCTGAGCCAGCCTGCGGAATTCCTCGTGACTGGTCAGGAGTTGGTCTCTCGGAGTCAGCATCCAGCAGACCTCCAAACCTGAATTATGAATGCCACGTTAACATAGCCCCAAACCTTGGGCAATGCCCAAAAGTGGTGCATTGTCTCAGCATGAGAATGGCCTATTTAAGGCATGCGGCGATACAGCACAGCGTCCTCTGGAGGATTGACGTAGTAGGACTTGCGGCGGCCGGTCTCACAAAATCCGGCCTTTTCGTAGAGTTTTCGCGCAGCAATGTTCGACTCCCGAACTTCGAGAAACACGCTCCCGTTGGTTTGCGCCGCTCGGTCGAGGAGAGCTTCCAGAAGTCGCCTCCCCACACCTTTTCTGCGAGCCGCCGGTGCAACTACGACGTTCTCCAGTTCCCATTCGGAATGGATGTGGCGGGCCACCAGGAAGCCCAGCAGTGCCGGCTCTCCTGGAGGCGTCGTTGGACGGGCCTTCTCAACGACTAAAACAAGCGATTCGACACCGTCAGCAGGGCCGAATAGATTCTCATACTGCCGCTCGGTCCAGTGGGCCGCGGTCGGGCATTCCCGCTCCAGCGCGAGCATGGAAGGAACATCGCCGGATATAGCAGCGCGGATGTTCAGGGTGGGTTCCATTCTTTGTGTTGAGCTAAATGGCAGAAGCTAGGCGCCGGGAGTTGGTTTGGAAAAAATCTCGGCGTCAGAGCGGCGGATGTAGTTGGCCTCCAACTGCTCGGGGGGCACCGTCTTGCCAGCCCGCAGCCTGCGCCAGCCAGCCCCGGCGATGCTGGCAGCGACCGGACGGGCCACATGGAGAACGGCGAGCCCCGCCGCGTCTGCCATTTTGATCACGGACTCATCGGGCGTGACGGTCGTGGCTCCTCGCGCTAAACGGATAAACTCGTCTTTCGGCACCAGTTGCTCACGGACATACTGCGCCGAGTCGCCCCTAGCCTCATACTCCCCGGCATAGATTTCACTCCGGCCGGCGTCCAGCGCAGCGACCACTTTTCCTTCTCTTTTTGCGGCTAAAGCCACCACTTCCAGCAGCGACACGGGCACAATCGGCTTCTGCAGTATCTCGGCCAGCGCCTTGATCGCCGCCAGCCCTACGCGCAGCCCGGTGAACGATCCCGGGCCCGAGATCACGATAAACGCGTCGATGTCGCGCTTGCTGAGCGCATGATTCGCCAGCAGCGCGGCAATCTGCGGGACTAACTGCGCGGAAAACGTACCGCCGGCGAGTGGAACTTCGTCGATCACCGAAACTTGATTCGGATCTTGCGCACGCACCAAGCCAACAAAGCCCTGCCTACCCGAGGTGTCGGCGACTAGAAAAAGCATCTCTAACTTTGTCATTTCGAGCGGAGCGGAATTGCCCGCTTGCGGGCGATTCCGCGCAGTCGAGAAACCTGCTTTTGTTTGTTGGCGACCACCCTTGGCCGCCGTTTGCCGCGGCGAAGAAGTTATCCTTGCACCAGTTCCAGCAGCACTCCGCCCGCACTCGAGGGATGCACAAAAATGTACCGGTGCCCGCCCGCGCCGGTTTTAATTTCGTCGGAGACGAGGCGCACACCGTCTTTCTTCAGCCGTGCAACCGCCACAGGCAAATCTGGGACCTTCATGCAGACATGGTGCAGGCCTTCCCCGCGCTTGGCGATGAATTTCGCGATCGCCGAATTTTCTGATGTCGCCTCCAGCAGCTCCAGCCGACTCTCGCCGACTGGAACCATCACCAGCCGCACCTGCTCCTGCTCGACCGTCTCCTCCTCCGACACGGTCAGGCCGAGCTTCTCATAAATCGCCTTCGCCGCCGCCAGCGACTTCACCGCGATTCCGAGATGGTCAATCTGATATCCCATAAGCAGAGTCTGTCATTCCGAACCGGCGCGAAGCGGCGGTGAGGAACCTGCTTTTAGTCGCCCTTCCCAGCCTTCCCCGCGATCTCCTCCACCAGCGTATACGGATCGCGCTTGTGCTCGGCGACTTCCGCCGCCAGCCGCGCAACATTCCCGTCGCCGAGCTGCTGTCGCGCCTTCTCCAGCATGGCGTCGCGCAGCATCTCCACCAGCCGCTCCTGCCAGTTCTCGACGCTCTTTTTCAGCGCCCGATTTTCTTTTTGCAGGTACACCTCATACTCTCGGATCGCGGCCGCCAGTTCCGCAATTCCGACTCCTTCGCTCGCCACCGTCTTCACAACCGGAGGCGTCCAGCCGTCCTTGCGCATGGCCAGCGACTGCAACGCCCGAATCTCGCGCTCCACGCGCTCGGCCCCCTCGTGATCGCTCTTGTTGATTACGAAAATGTCGGCAATCTCCATGATCCCGGCCTTAATCGTCTGCACGTCGTCGCCCATGCCGGGCACGAGAATCACGATCGTGATGTCGGCCAGCCGCACGATGTCCACTTCATCCTGCCCAACGCCGACGGTTTCAATCAGAATCACGTCGCGGCCCGAGGCATCGAGCACCGTGGCGACATCAGCGGTGGTGCGCGCCAGACCGCCCAGAGATCCGCGCGTAGCCATGCTGCGAATGTAGATTCCCGGATCGGAGAAGTGCTCCTGCATGCGGATGCGGTCGCCCAGAATCGCCCCGCCAGTGTATGGGCTGGTTGGGTCGACCGCAATGATCCCGACGGTACACCGGTCGTCGGTTGCCCCACCCTTGTCTCGCGCATTTTGCGAGACAGGGTGGGGACGTTTCGTCCGGCGATAGACGCGCGCCAGTTGATCGACCAGAGTGCTCTTCCCCGCTCCCGGCGAGCCCGTCAGCCCAATCATGCGCGCGTGGCCAGTATGAGGAAACAAGGCCTTCAGCAGATCGGACCACCCCGGCGCTCGGTTCTCGACCGTAGAGATGGCGCGCGCCAGCGCCCGCGCGTCGCCGGAGCGCACGCCTGAGATCAAGGCTGAGTCCTTGGCTTTCAAACTGTTCAGTGTAAAGCAGGAGCGGAAGAAAGACATCCGCCGGACAGAGCCAACGAGTGCTATCGGAATTTTTTGCCTGCTATTTTAGGAGAGCATCGGAACGGCAGAGGCATCCCACTCGACCGAATAGCCCAAACCAACATAGCGCCACCGGTCACTGCTAGGAGCGCCAACAAACTGCCATCGTAGGCTGACATGATGTAAGTGACTGGCGGAAGCGTCCCCAGCATAGCCATGAAGAACCCGCCGCGAACCCCGTCCGGACCAGCAAAACCGCCCCCCGCTGGAGTCGCCCCGATTGCCATGAATGCTCCGCCAGTGAGCCAAACGCCAATCAGCATCACAGCACCAACCCATCCGAAGTTTCGTCTCAGCGCGAACCTCCGTGCGACTAAGTACGCGCACAGGAAGGTTACTGGCACCAGGAGCGTGATCACTTTCACCTGAGCGGCATCGAGGCGCATTCGTGCCGCGATGTGGATCGCCACGTCGGGTAGCCAGAAGCTGAGCGCTCCCGTGACCGCAAAACAAGAGGCCAACTTCATTTGTTCTATTCGCCAATACACTGCCGAGTTGCCCCCACCGTTATGCGCCGGGGCCTAATTGTCGAAAACAGCAATTGCACACTGAACTCGGATTCCTGGACCAACGCTAATCCCTCGGCAACTGCCGCGCAATCACCAACCGCTGAAGACGCCCCGCTGGCCCTGTTGGCGTCCGGCGCGGGCAGCGGCCTCACGAACCGAGGGGTCGAGCAGATTCCCGCCGACCGATGCAAACGCTGCTTGCGACGCCTCGTCAGGATGGACAACATCGACACGTGCGCCGCTGTGCCTCAACGTGTCGACCGCGGCATCGAGCGATGCTATGCAAAGTGGCGGCACGCGTGCCGGCAGCGTCAAAATCAAGACGTGCTCGTATCCCACGGCAAGATCTGCGTTGTCGATGGAATACATGCCGCCGTCCATATACCTGCGGCCACCTAGTTCGACCGCGGGCCAGATTCCCGGCACGGCACCGCTCGCCGCCACAGCGTCGATCAGGTCGAGCCCGCTCGAATGATCGAACGCACGCCGCGCGCCACTTTCCACGTCGACGGCCACGATCAATAGGCGTTCGGGCCAAATCTGCGTCGGCAGCGCCGCAGCGATCATGTTCCGGCGAGTGTCTTGCGAGCCCGCCGCTGTCTGCAGAGCCAACGTACCGAAGCGCTTGAGCACAGTAACGGCGTCCCCTGGCTCTTCGTCTTTCGGCCCTTCTCTGGCACGCATGAAATTGGCACGCCAGTGCGTAAAGTCGACCGGCGGAGCCGGCTCGTTCGTCTGCAGACGCGGATCGGCCTGCCGCTGAAACAGTTCTTCCAGTGTCAGATGGCTTCTGATTTGGACGCCGACCCGCGCCCCGGCTGAGGTGCCCACGATCAGGTCGGCGTCGCGACTGTCGACGCCAGCATCAGCCATGCCCGTAATCACTCCAATCTCCCAGGCAGTGGCGGCATGTCCGCCGGCCCCGAGCACCAGCGCACGCTGTCCCATATCCGAATCCCCCGCAGCCGCTAATCCTTCAACAGCTGCCTTGCAATCACCAGCCGTTGAATTTCGCTCGTGCCTTCGCCGATGGTGCACAGCTTCACATCGCGGTAAAACTTTTCCGCGGGATAATCTTTGGTGAACCCGTACCCGCCGAAAATCTGCACGCCCTCGTTGGCGCATCTCACGGCCACTTCGCTCGCGTAGAGTTTGGCCATGGAAGACTCCTGGGTGGTCTTCATCCCCGCATCTTTCATGGACGCGGCGCGCATGGTGAGCAGCATGGCGGCGTCAATCTCGGTGGCCATGTCGGCCAGTTTCCACTGGATGGCCTGAAAGTCGCTGATGGCCTTGCCGAACTGCTTGCGTTGTTTCGAATACTTCAGCGCCGACTCGTACGCTCCCTCGGCCATGCCCAGCGACAACGCGGCAATGGAAATGCGGCCGCCATCGAGCACACGCATGGCGTCGGGAAATCCCTGGCCTTCGGCGCCCAGAAGATGTTCCGGCGGAATCACACAGTCTTCGAAGATCAACTCGGCCGTATCGCTGGCCCGCAGTCCAAGCTTGTTCTCCTTCTTGCCAGGACGAAATCCTTTGGTGTCTTTTTCCACGATGAACGCCGAAAGCCCGTGCGTGTGGGCCGTGCGATCGGTCACGGCGAGCACGACCAGCACATCGGCATAGTGCCCGTTCGTACAGAAAGTCTTTGTGCCATTGAGCACCCAGTTGCCGCCCTTGCGCACCGCGGTCATGCGCGCGCTTCCCGCGTCGGAACCCGAGGCGGGTTCGGTCAATCCCCACGCGCCAATGAATTCGCCGGTCGACAGCTTGCTGACGTATTTCTTCTTCTGCGCCTCGTTGCCCGCGAGAAAAATGTGATTCGTGCACAGCGAGGTATGCGCCGCTACGATGATTCCCACCGAGCCATCGACGCGCGAGAGTTCCTCGATCGCCGTAACGTACTCCACGTAGCCCATGCCCGCGCCGCCGTATTCGTGAGGAAAAATCGTCCCCAGCAGCCCCAGCTTGCCCAGTTCCTTGATGGTGCAGAGCGGGAACTGGCCGGCTTCGTCCCACTCCATGACATGCGGCTTGATCTCGCGCTCGGCGAATTCACGAACGCTCTTTTTCAATTGCAGTTGTTCTTCGTTCAGCAGGAAATCCAAGGTTCCTCCGGAGCGCGCGGGTGCTCAGCTGCAGACAGCCGGCAGCTCGATTGAATAGTCAATCCGCCCGAATTTTGATTAGAACATAGCGCCGGAAAGGGAAGAAGTTACCCGCGGAAGGAAAGGAGAGAGGTGGCGAAAACCGCATGAACACTGGCGATTCTGCGTATTTTGATGCGCCACCCAACCGACCGGATGGTTTGCCTACAGCGCCGAAAATCTTCGGGAACCAGCGCTCGCGATCCGTTGCTGATTATACGCCTCTCGATACAGTCAAGCTTCGTCCAAAGCCTCTGCCGTGGCAATGAAAGCCTGGAACACTTCATTCGAGAGAAGACGCCCGCGCGGCGTCAGCCAAAGTCGATCGCCATCCTGCAGAGTCAATCCGTTCGCTGCGACTTCAGCAATGGTTGACCGCATATCATCCATGACTTTCTTGCCGAAGCGCGCTGAGATTTCGCTCAGGTCGACACCCCGGTTCAAACGCAGACCGAGAAAGAAGCTCTCCTCCAGCGCCGTGGTTTGTGAGACCACCGTCTTCTGCAGTGGCGATCCGGCCACATATTTTTCCAGCACCTCTGGCATGGCGATACGGACTGCCTCGACCTCCGGCGAAGCCGAAGGCAGCATGGAATGCGCATCTACGCCGAAGCCCAGATACGGCTGACGCGTCCAGTACTTCAGGTTATGCCGCGACTCGAATCGCGGCCGGGCAAAGTTGGAAATCTCGTATTGCGAAATTCCGGCCTCTGCCAGACTTTCGCAAGCCGCGAGATAAAAATCGGCCATCATGTCTTCGTCGGGCACGAAATGTGCGTGATAGCGCGTACCCCCGGCGATCAGTTCCCGCCCCAGCCGCGAATCTTCGTCTACTTCAAGCATGTAGACACTCACATGCGGCGCTCCGGTCGCAATCGTCTGCGCCAGGGATTCCAGCCAACTCCCCTCGGTCTGGTGCGGCAGGCCGGCAATCAGATCAATATTGATGTTCGCCATCCCAGCCGCTCGCAGCCGTGCGATATCGCCCAAAGTCGTTTCGCGCTTGTGCAGACGCCCAACCGCCGCAGCCTCGCCATCCACAAACGACTGCACGCCCAGACTGACGCGATTTACGCCGCACCGCAGCAAGGTGTCGAGGACTTGAGGCGACAACGTTCCGGGGGCACACTCGACTGTGATCTCTGCCTCCGGCTGCACTTGAAATTGCCCGCGCACCGCGTCAAATATTCGTTGGAGTTGCCGAGGGTCGAGGACCGTCGGCGTACCGCCGCCCAGGTAAATCGAATCGACTTCGCGCTCCAGCAGTCCGCCAGCCTCTGCTGCGAACAACGACGCGTTGCCGATATCCGCGCACACGCGATCGACGTAACGCTCAAACACCGCTCGCGAAAACACGTCGGACGCGAAGTTGCAGTAGCTGCACTTTGTGCGGCAGAAGGGCACCGAAATGTAGATTCCAAGCGCCATGTATCTGATTATCCCATCTGGGAGGCGGCAATCGAACCTACCAGACTTATAGCGCAGAACTTATAGCGCAGATTTCTGTGGTATGGTCTGGGCTTTCGTGATTTAATCACGCGCTATGAATTGGGCAAAACTGGCCTTTGCCTGGATCCTCCTCTTCGCGGCCGGCTCCGCGACCGCACAGACGCTGGTCGAGCGTGCCTTTGTCATGCGCACAGAAAGCACATCTTTCGACTCGATGGCTGGCATGAAGCACACCTGCGTGCTGGTCTACCCAGATGGCCGCTACCGTTACGAAAGGAGTTTTCAGGGGATCCAGGGGGGCGCGCCCGAGATTAAGGTTTATATTGACACCCTGCCCGATGCCGACCTCAAGGCCCTGCAGTCCATTCTGGACGACAGTTCGTTCCAGGCGATCAAGACTGCGCCGCTGCACGGCGGAATCGTAAACGATATGGATACGCTGTTCGTCACGATTCCGCGCGAGCATGCAGTGCAAAGCATAAGTTTTGAGAACGCCGCCGCGCGGAAGCCTTTCGATAAAACGCTAAAGCCATTCCAAAGCCTGATCAAGAACCTCGAGAAGCGCAAGGTTCCGGTGGCAAAGGAAGAGAAGTCCAACAATTGTGAGACCCCGCGCATCATGTATCGCACGATGGGCGTCCCTGGGTCCGGGCCGGACTCGAACTGAAAGCGGAAATCAATCTCGCTTCGCGGCGCACCTTTTCCATCCTCCCCGCCATTTCCCCCATCTATTTGAGTTAACCTTGTAGCGAGCGCGTGCCGCGCTGGTTCGGTCCGCCACGCAACCATGGCCCAGGAAGAAGAAGTATTAGGCAAAGCCTACGACAGCCGCCTGATGCGCCGGCTGCTGACCTACCTGCGCCCGTACCGCTGGCAGGTGGCCATTGCCCTCGTTTCCATCATCCTCAAGTCGTTTGCCGACGTGCTCGGACCTTACCTTGTCAAGGTCGCCGTGGACCGTTATCTCGCGCCCGTTCCGGGGGCCGCTTCCGGCCTGTGGAGCTCGCTCAGTCCCCGCCCGCTCACCGGCATTGCGCAGATCGCCGGCATCTACCTGAGCTTGCTCGTGCTGACTTTTGTGTTCGAGTTCCTGCAGACCTATTTCATGCAGTGGACCGGGCAGAAAGTCATGTTCGACCTGCGCAGCCAGATTTTCCGCCATCTGCAGCGCATGCACGTGGCTTTTTATGACAAGAACCCCGTCGGCCGCCTGGTCACGCGCGTCACCACCGACGTGGACGCCCTGAATGAAATGTTCACCTCGGGCGTGGTTTCAATTTTTGAGGACCTGTTCGTGCTGGTCGGCATTCTGGGCATCATGCTGTGCATGAACTGGAAGCTGGCGCTGATCACCTTCGCCGTGCTGCCGTTCATCGTGGTTGCCACCAAGATTTTCCGCGACAAGGTCCGCGATTCCTACCGTCGCATTCGCATCGCCATTGCCCGCATCAACGCCTACTTGCAGGAGCACGTCAGCGGCATGGTCGTGCTGCAACTCTTCAACCGCGAGCGCAAAGCCTATCAGCGCTTCTCGGAAATTAACCGCAGCCACATGGACGCGTACAAGGACGCGATCCTGGCTTACGCCACGTACTATCCCGTGGTCGATTTCTTCTCGACCATTGCGATCGCGTGTGTGATCTGGTGGGGTGGCCAGGACATCATCCGCAAGATTTCGGTGACTTCGCTCTCGTTGACCTTTCATCCACATTTTAGTGTGCGGCGCGTCGCGGTGGTGGCCTCGCTCGGCGTTTTGATCGCCTTCACCCAATACGCTATGCGCTTTTTCCGGCCGATCATGGACTTCAGCGAGAAGTACAACATTCTGCAGTCCGCGATGGCCGCCAGCGAACGCATCTTCAAGCTGCTCGATACTCCGGCGGAAATCGTCACTCCTGCCGTGACCGTCAAGCCCGATGGTCCCGGCCGCATCGAGTTCGATCACGTATGGTTCGCCTATCGGGATGTGCTCCCTGAGGGTGAGGCTGCAGGCACCGTCTCTGCGCATGTAGGGACGGCCGCCCCCGGCAAGGACGGTGTGGGGACGGGTCTTGGACCCGTCCATGCCGAGCGAAGCTCGGCTTCCCCCAGCGACGGCAGCGGAGCGCAACCCGACTGGGTCCTGCGCGACGTCACCTTCAGCATCGAGCCCGGAGAAACCATCGCCGTCGTCGGCCACACCGGCGCCGGCAAGACCACGCTCATTTCTTTGCTGCTGCGTTTCTACGATGTGCAGAAGGGCTCGGTTCGAATTGACGGCGTCGATGTCAAAGACATGGACCTGGGCGAGTTGCGCAGCCGATTCGGCGTGGTGCTGCAGGATCCGTTTCTCTTCACCGGGACGATCGGCGGCAACATCCGCCTCGGCACCGAACGCATTCAGGACGAAGACATCGCGCAGGCTGCCGAAGACGTGAACCTGGGCGATTTCATTCGCTCGCAGGCAGGCGGCTTTAACGAGGCTGTGCGCGAGCGCGGCTCGACACTTTCGACCGGCCAGAAGCAGCTCATTTCGTTCGCCCGCGCCCTGGCCCACGAGCCAAGAATTCTCATCCTCGACGAAGCCACGTCGAGTGTCGACACCGAGACCGAGTTCCGCGTGCGCGACGCGCTCGCCCGCATGGTCGAAGGACGCACCTCTCTCATCATCGCCCATCGCCTTTCGACTATTCAGCGCGCCGATAAAATCATCGTCATGCACAAGGGCCAGCTGCGCGAAATGGGCACGCACCAGGAACTGCTTGCCCATCGCGGCATTTACTACAAGCTGTATCAGCTGCAGTACAAGGATCAGGAGGTTGACGTAGCGCGGGCACCCTCGCCCGCGAGTGCTGGAGAATCGACCGTCAGCGCGGACGATTAGTTCATACCGAACCAGAACGAGGAATACACAACAACTGCGATGTTCGGACTCACGCCCAAACTGCCGATCACCGAAGAGAAACGCCAGTGGGTGAACGAAGGATTCCATCGACTGCAAAAACTTCTCAGCCGCAGCCGCATGCTCGAAGCCAAAGTCGTTGAACCCACCGCGGAAGATTTTCCCGACCCTTACGATAAGACGTCGGAAGCAGTTGAGAATCTCTTCTCGCGCGTTTGTGATTACATGCAGGTCGAGCGGAGTGGCATCAAGCTTGAGATTTTCCCAGACGAAACCGAAGAACTTAGAACGATGCTGCCTTCCTGGAGTTCCCGTGGAGGCAGTCATGCCGCCGGTCTTTACCTTCATGCGCTCGAACAGCAAGACAAAGATGACATCGACGCGCGGATGGTGGTCGCGATTCGCAGCACGATGCTGAAAGATCCCATGTCGCTGGTAGCCACTTTTGCTCATGAACTTGGCCACGTGATTCTTCTTGGCGGCAGGCTGATCAGCTCGGAAACCTCCGATCACGAACCGCTAACCGATCTGTTGACAGTTTTTCTCGGCCTCGGAATCTTTACTGCCAACTCTGCCGCCCGTTTCAAGCAGTTTCAGGACGAGCGGAAGATCGGCTGGTCCATGAACAGGCTGGGATATCTGCCGGAGCCCGTTTTCGGCTACGCGCTTGCCAAATTTGCGATGGAGCGCGGAGACAAGGCGACGTGGGCGAAACATTTGACTCCCAACGTCAAATCCGATTTTAGGAACTCGCGGGGCTGGCTGGAGAAAAATCCACAATATGTGCACACTCCGAAGCCGATCGGATAGTTCGTCATCTTAAATTTCCGCCGAACGTAGGCCTTACAATCTTCCCGTGCTCATCCTGATCTCAGCCGGCGAAGCTTCCGGTGAAATGTACGGCGCGCAGCTGATTGAAGCGCTGCGCCGGGCCACGGAACATGTAGGGACGGACGCATTCGTCCGTCCCGCAGGGCGGAGCCCTGCGCCTGCCGGCGCGAGCACAGACTCGGCGGAGCTTCGCTCCGCCCGGACGGGTCAGAGACCCGTCCCTACACAAACCGGACAGCCGGGGGCGGCTGTCCCTACATTCTTCGGCGTGGGCGGCGACCGCATGCGTGCCGCGGGATGCGACACCGTCGTCGACGCCAAAGATTTGGCCGTCGTCGGCATCACTGAGATCGTCAGCCACCTGCCGAAAATCCTCGGTCTCTACAAGCATCTGATCCGCGAAGCCGATCGCCGCAAGCCCGATCTCGCCATCGTCATCGACTCGCCGGCCTTTAACTGGCGTGTCGCGCGGCAGATGAAAAAGCGCGGCATCCCGACGGTCTACTACGTCGCACCCCAATTCTGGGCGTGGCGTCAGGGACGCGTGCGCCTTATCCGCGACTACATCGACAAGGCGCTCGTCATCTTTCCTTTCGAAGAAAAGTTCTATCGCGACCGCGGCGTGGACGCGACCTTCGTCGGCCATCCACTGGCGGATTTGCCGAACCCGACGATCAGACGCGAAGACTATGCCGAACAATTCAATCTCGATCCGAAAAAAAACTGGATCACGCTCATGCCCGGCAGCCGCGTCAAAGAAGTCCGCATGAATCTGCCAACGATCCTTGAAGCGGCAGTGCTGATCGGATCAGGGTATGAATTCCTCCTTCCGGTGGCTCCGACACTTGACCGGGGCTTTGTCCTCCGCCTTATCGATAGTGCTGCGCCTCAGGCGCTAAAGCGCGGTAGCCATGTTGACGCGTCAGCGGCACGAGTAAACTCGTGCCCTTCCCGAGCTGACCTGGTCGGTCGAATCAACCTCGTTCCCGAATCTCTCCCCGCGCTCTTTCACTCCCGCGCCGGCATCATCGCCAGTGGCACAGCCACGGTCGAGGCGGCCATGATGAACTTACCGTTCGTCATGGTCTACCGCGTCTCTCCGCTGACTTACCTGCTGGGCAAGCCGCGGGTCAAAGTGCCCCGATTCGCCATGGTCAACCTGATTGCCGGAGAAGAAATCGTCCCGGAGCTGGTGCAGCACGATTTCACCGCCGCGAACTTAGTCAAAAAGCTCAACGAAGTTCTCCCAGACGGTCCCGCCCGCGAGCGGATGCTGGAAGGGCTGGCAAGAGTGCGAACCCGCCTGCGAGGCCCAGCCGGCTCATCTGGCGTCGCCCAGCACCCCGCCGACCGCGCCGCCGAAATTATCCTTGGGCTTTTACGCCTCTAAACTTGTGCTCCGAGCAGCTTTTGCGTCAGAATCTTCATCATAGGAAATGGGTTACTCATTCCTGGGAGATTCCTCTGAATGGCGATTGACCGCCGGCGCCCTCCGCGCGTCCTGACCAGTTTTCTGCCCCTGCTTGCCGTCATGGCCCTCGCCGCCTCATCTTGGGCCGCGGAGAAAACCCGCATACGGGTCGATGACTACCAGATCCAGGCTGAACTCACGCCGCATCTGCACTCGATGACCGCCCGCGCCAAGGTCAAGTTCACCGCGCTGCAGGACCTGAGCGTCGCCGTCTTCGAACTGCACAATGATCTGCGGGTCACGAAGGTTCTGGATGAAAAGAACCAGCCGCTTTCAGCTGAGCGCGTTACGCAGGACTCGACCGTTCGGGTGCCATTGCCCGCCGGCCTGGCCAAAGACGCTTCAACCACGCTGACATTCGAGTATGAGGGCACGCTCGAAAGCGCCGACAACGGCCCCGTTCCCGGCCTGAAGCTGGCTTACATCGGCGACGACACCAGCTACCTGTTTTATGCCGGACGCTGGTTCCCTGTCAGCGGTTTCGGACTGAATCGCTTCACGTCAGCCATTTCGCTGACCATTCCAGCACACATGGTAGCGATCGGCAGCGGCAAAGAAACCGTCACCGAACACGCAGCCACGAGCAAGCCCGATGCGAGCGTTTTGCCCACAAAGACTTTCACTTTCGTCTCCGACAAGCCGAGCTTCCCGGGAACGATCATCGCCGGCGTCTTTGGGCAGGAATATAAAAGCGATGAAGCGGGCCTTGATCTGCATGTGTACTTCAAGCCCACGCACCAGAGCCTGGCGCCCACCTACACCACCACCGCGGTGCAGGAGTTTACGTATTTTATTACCCTGTATGGCCTGCCGCCCTCGCAGAGGCTGAGCGTTGTGGAATTGCCTGACGACACGCTTCCCTATTGCTGGGCGCCAGAGATCGCTGGACTTGCGGGACCTTCGATCACGGAAAAAACCAATTATCAGCTCCTGGCCAACGCGGTTGCGCACCAATGGTGGGGGGTTTCGGTGAGCCCGGCGACCAAGGACGACTGGTGGCTGAGCGATGGCTTTTCCCGCTATTCGCAAGCGATGTACGTCGAAAACGCCGCCGGGCAGGCGGGCCTGGAAGAAGTGGTCAAGGACATGTCGGTGGGTGCGTTGGCCTACGACACCGTGCCGCTTTCGAGCGCCAACAAGCTCGACATTTACTCGACCGAGTTTCAGTCGCTGGCGACCGACAAGGGCGCGATGATTCTGCACATGCTGCGCTTCGTGCTGGGCGAAGACAAGTACAACAAGACCATGCGCGACTTTGCCGAGCAGTATGCGGGAAAGTCGGCGAGCATGGACGACTTCCGCGCCGTCGCAGAGAAAAACTACGGCGACCAGCTCACCTGGTTCTTTTCGCAATGGCTCGATTCGACCGGCGCGCCCGAGTTCAAAGTGAAGTACACCACCTATCGGTTGGGAGGCGCCGCCGCGGCGCAAAATCCCAAGGAAGAGAAGATTCCCGGATTCCGTGTAACCGGCGAGATTTCTCAGGATCTTGACCTGTTCCGCATGCCCGTCGACATCCGCATCGACACCGACGGGCAAACGGAAAACAAAAAGATCGACGTGGTCGGCACCGATTCGCCCTTCACGATCGAGACCTTCGGCCGCCCGCGGCGCATTTCGATCGATCCCGACCACCACGTGCTGACTAACACCAGTGACATCAGGCTGCGGGCGTCGATCCTGCGCGGGCAGGCCCTGCAGCAGCAGGGCGACCTTTCGGCCGCGCTCACGGAGTTCAACAAAGCGCTCGAGTTGAACAAAAACAGTTCTTTTGCCCACTACCGCATCGCAGAAGTCTTCTTCCAGCAGCGGAATTACCAGTCCTCGGCCAATGCCTACCGCGAATCGCTGAACGGCGACGGCGAGCCGCGCTGGACCGAAGTCTGGAGCCGCATCCAGCTAGGCAAGATTTTCGACATTACCGGCCAGCGCGAACGCGCGGTCAACGAATATCGCCAGGCGCTGCAAACCAACGACAATACTTTCGGCGCTCTCGAAGAGGCTCGCAGATACCTGCAGAAGGCCTACGAACGGCCGAAAGAAAGATCGTAAGGAGTCTGGCTGCAGGCCGGCGGCTAATCTCGAACCCAGCGTTCCGCTTCTTCGTAGGAGCGGAAAATTCTTATGTTCGCGTCGGGCCGCAGGACCTTGTGCATGCGAGCTGCGTGGTTCTGCACCGAGTTCTGAGCCACGAACGCACGTTTTGCTCCGGGAGCAAAAGGATCAATCTGGTCCGCCAGCATTAGAAAATCATTGGCCTGCAAATCCACATCCTCCACGCGGCTGAGATCGACAATTTCGGAGAAATCCGGCACAAACGATGGATTGGCGACCAAGCAAGTGACGTATTTCTGGATGTCCCCGGCCGTCAACCTCCGGCCGAACTTGACCACAACGCATCTTCTTTCGACATTGATCAAGTGCTCGACTGGCGTATAACTGACGCGGCGAGTGCGCCGCAATGTCGCCCGCGCTTGAACTTTCTCCGGTTGCAACCCCGTGCCTCCTCCCTAATAGCTATCGGCACTCTGATCGGAAACTTCATGCACCTGTGAATTCCCGGCACTGTACTGTCCAGCTAACCTTTTCCCCGCTTTCGGGGTCTAAGGGTATATATGCCAGCAGGGAACTTCTAATGGCCCGGCTGCGTATCTCTGATCAGATGGTTAGGCGGGACTTGAGACCCCTCGCCTGAACGTTACCCGGGGCCCCCACGCTCCTCCCCGGAGGCGTGGGGGCATGATTCCGGATCGCAAAGACATTCGATCAGCGTATGCGCATGCTTCTGGATATCGTCCGGCAGTCCCTCTCCACCCTGTGGGCGCACAAGCTGCGCTCCTTTCTGACCATGTTCGGGATCGCCTGGGGCGTCGGATCGTTGTTGCTACTGGTCGGCCTGGGAGAAGGCTTCCGCAGCGGCCAGGAAAAAGAACTGGCCAACCTCGGGCAGAACATCATGTTCATGTTCCCAGGGCGAATTCCTGCGGTCGAGGGAAGCACGCAATCCGGGCAGGTTTACTACTTCACGTACAAGGACTATCTGGCCGTCCGTAGTGAAGCAACGCTGGTGGGAGCCTTGTCGCCGGTTCTGAACCGCGAGGACATTCGTGCCGTCAGCGACTACGGCTCGACCAACGGCCAGGTATTCGGCGTAGCGCCCGATTACAACCAGATCCGCAACGTTCCCGTGCAGCCGGGGCGTTGGTTCAACGACGAGGACAATATGGAACGCCGCCGCGTGGCTGTGGTGGGCTGGGAAATGTTGAAGAACATGTTCCCGGGCAGGCCCGCTGTCGGTTCGACCATCCTGCTGAATGGGATCGATTTCCAAGTGGTCGGCGTGGTGGCGAAAGTTGGCAAGGACGGCAATAACGGCACCAACTCGCGCATCTTCATTCCGATCGACACCATGCGCAATCTTTTCCGGCTCACCAAGGCGAATTCCGAGGATGCGATCTCGTTCCTCAACTACCAGCCCATCAACAAAGAACTGCACGCTGAGGCCAAAGACGAAATTCACCGCATCATCGCCCGCCGGCATGGGTTCAATCCCAAGCTGCAGGATGCCTTCGACGACTGGGACACGATCGAAAACATGAAGCGTGTGGGAAAGATTTTCGACGCCATGGACTGGTTTCTTGGCGTTGTTGGCGTGGTCACGCTCGGCCTGGGCGCGATCGGAATTATTAACATCATGCTGGTGTCGGTCACCGAGCGAACGAAGGAAATCGGCCTGCGGAAAGCGCTGGGCGCGACATACCGCGCCATTCTGACGCAGTTCTTTATCGAAGGTGCGTTTCTGACTGCGTTCAGCGGAGGAATCGGTCTGGCGGTTGCGACTAGCTTCGTGACCTTACTCGCCATGCTGCCGTCGCCGGAAGGCTTCGACACGCCACGGATCATTCCGGCGTCAGCTTTAGCAGCTATTGGCTCGCTCGCGATTGCCGGGATTGCCGCGGGGCTGTATCCCGCGCGCAAGGCGGCGTTATTGCCTCCAGTCGAGGCATTACGTCAGGAATAAGAACCTATGATCGTCGACATCGCCGAACAGGCCTATAACGCGCTGCGCCACAACCGCAGGCGAAGCATGCTCACCATGCTGGGCATGGCGTGGGGCATCGCGACCGTCGTGCTCTTGCTCGCTTACGGCTCCGGCTTCGAGCGCGGCCTGTGGTCTGCGTTCCGCTCCTTCGGTACGGATCTGGTTTTCATCTTCCCCGGCCGCACCGAACTGCAGGCCGGCGGAACGAAGGCCGGAACCCAGATTCGTCTCGACGTCAACGATCTCGACTACATCCGCGCCGAAGTTCCCTTCCTGAAGCGGCTGTCGCCAGAGTCTGCCAAGACCTGCGTGGTCGCGTATGGCACGCGGAGTGCGACCTACGGGGTCAGCGGCGTGTACGCCTCGTATGGCCGCATGCGCAAAATGGATCTGGTGGAAGGCAGCTTCTTCAGCGAGGCCGATGACTTCACGCACACCCGCGTTGCCGTGATCGGTGAAGATGCCAAGAAAAAACTTTTCTCCGGCCTGAACGCGCTAGGCGAAAGCATTCGCATTGATGGCATTTCCTACCAGATCGTGGGCATTCTCAAACACCAGGTGCAAAACGGGGATGACAACATCAACGAGGACGTCTACGTCCCCTTCAGCGCTATGAGCGACCTGACGAACACGTACTATCTGACCGCGATCGTCATGGAATACGAGGGTGATCACGCCAAGGTCGTCAACGCTCTGCGCTCGTCCATGGGATTCCATCACAACTTCGATCCCAAGGATCACCGAGCCATCTTTGTGTTTGACGTCGTCGCCGATCTGCTCGATCTGGAGGTCATCACCACTGGCATCAAGATTCTTCTCGGCTTTATCGGCCTGCTCACGCTGGGAATTGGCGGCGTGGGACTGATGAACATCATGCTGGTGTCGGTCACGCAACGCACACGCGAGATCGGTGTGGAAAAGGCTTTGGGTGCGCATCGCTGGCACATTCTGTTGCAGTTCCTGGCCGAAGCGCTGGTCATCACTGCCCTCGGCGGACTGCTGGGTGTGGTGCTGGCGTATGTAGTCTCGTGGTCGGTGGGATCGCTCACCCTATGGAGCGCGTTTGAGGACAACGCCAGCGAAGGCGACATTCATCTCTACATCAACTCAGCCACGCTGATCTGGTCGACCGCAATTTTGAGTTTTGTCGGTATCATCAGCGGCATGCTCCCGGCGATCAAAGCCGCCAGGCTCGATCCCATCGAGGCCCTAAGGTACGAATAGCAGTCCTCCGTGAGCTCTGTGTCCTCTGTGGTTAAGTTCTTCCCTCTTCCGCTAGAATCCCGTCGTGCCCTCAGGTACCAACCCTCGCCTCGACCGTGTGTTCGCTCAGTTGCGGCTTTACGAACATCCTCTACTGAATTTTTCGGCGCGCGCCAAGGGCGACGGCGTCGAGGTCATCATCCAGTTCAAAGACCCGAAACTTCCCGTGCACACGTACTATTTCGATCTGCATCCCCGCGATCTGGACGATCCGCAGTTTGAGTGGAGCTTTCAGCGCCAGCTCTACGACGCGCTGCACGACTACTTCGTCGAGATGTTCATCCGCACGCCGCAAGACCGTGCCGATCGCCAAGGAAAGGGATTGTGAGAACGACTTGAAAATGACGATGTCCCTGCTGGAGGTTGCGTCATCCCGAAGCCCCGCGCTTTCACCGGCGGGGCGAGGGATCTCCCTTGCAACAACCGCCGGGATTGGGAGATCCGTCGCACCGCCTGAAAAGCGGCTTCGCTCAGGATGACGCCCGGGAGGCTGTGAGCATGACCACTCTCCGCCAAAAGATCGAGCAGGAGATCCGCGAGCGCGGGCCGATTCCCTTCTCGCGCTACATGGAATTGTGCCTGTACGATCCCGACCTCGGGTACTACCCGCGCAATGCCGATCAATTTGGCAAGGCTGGCGACTTCTATACGTCGAGCGACGTGCATGCGGTTTTTGGACGCTTGATGGCACGTCAGTTCGACGAAATGTGGCGCGTGTTGGGCTCTCCGGAAAGCATCACGGTGAAGGAAATGGGGCCGGGTCGAGGCCTGTTCGCGCAGGATGTGCTGGATTGGTCGGAAAAGAAGTTCCCGGATTTCTTTCGTGCCCTGCGCTACCTCTTGGTCGAGGACTCGGCCGCGTTGCGGCAGCGAGTTGAAGCTACGCTGAAGCGTCATTTCGATTCAGGAGAGGCAACGTTCGAGCGAGAACTTTTGCAGTCATCTTCAACCGGGAAGGGCACGACTTCAGTCGTGCCGCAAAACGGTGCTCAGCAAACGGCTTTAGCCGCTGGGGTTCCGGTTCTCCTTTTCGCCAACGAATTCTTTGATGCCCTGCCGGTCCAAATTGTTGGCTCGCTGGGTTCACTTCGCGTGGACGCTCGCGACGGGCGGTTCGTGGAAAGCTGGGCTCCGACGTCGGCCGAAGAACTCGAATTCCTCGATCGTTATTCGATTCATCCCGAAGCCGGGGAGCGGGTCGAAGTTCCGCTGGTTGCTCAACAGCACGCGGAATACGCCGTGCGAAGCATCGACCGAGGCCTTTTCATCGCGATCGATTACGGCTACACGCGGGAGGAGCAGCTTGCCGGAAGGCATCGTGGAACGCTGAAGGCGATCCGACAGCATTCGGTGAGCGGCAATCCGTATGAAGCACCGGGCGAGCAGGACATCACCGCCGACGTGAACTTCACGGGGCTTGCGGCAGCACTAGAACGACGTGGCTGGCGCGCGCAAAAACTCGTCACGCAATCGCAGTTTCTGATGGGAATTGGCGAAGCCAATCAGTTCGCCGATGCATTCGAGGATTGCCGCTTGCCGCAGGAGCGCGCGAAGGTCGCGCTGCAGCTCAAGCATCTGGTCACGCCCGCAGGGATGGGCGAGAGCTTTCACGTGCTGGTGGCGAGTAAAGGTATCGATCTGGAAAAGGTCTCAGCGCTGTCTGGATTGAATTTTGGGCACCACGCTACCTAAACCAGATCAGTTACTCTTGCCGGCTTCTCCGCCGAGGGTTCCGGGTACTCGAACACCCCGCGCCCGGACTTCCGGCCCAGCCTTCCCGCTTTCACATACTGCACCAGCAACGGTGCGGGACGATATTTTTCTCCCAGCGATTTGTGCAGATATTCAAGAATGCTGAGCCGCGTGTCGAGACCGACCAGGTCGACCAGTTCGAACGGGCCCATGGGGTGATTCAATCCCAGCTTGAGAGCCTTGTCGATGTCAGCCGCCGAGGCAATTCCCTCCTGCAGCATGTAGAAGGCTTCGTTGCCGATCATGGCGTTGATGCGGCTGGTGATGAAGCCGGGCGACTCCTTGATCACAACCACTTCCTTGCCCATGCGCTTCCCGACTTCGACGGCGGTGGCGAGCGTGTCGTCGTCGGTCTCGAGCGCGCGCACAATTTCAAGCAGCTTCATTTTGTGCACGGGATTGAAAAAGTGCATCCCCACGCACTTCTTCGCGCGATACGTCACGCTGGCGATTTCGGTAACGCTGAGCGAGGAGGTGTTCGAAGCGAGAATCGTCGTCGGACGGCAAATCTTGTCGAGCAAAGTAAAGATTTCGATCTTCGACTCCATCTCCTCGGGGACGGCTTCGATCACGAGATCGGCTTCGCGGGCGGCGTCCCCGACCGAACCGGCGAACTCGATGCGGCGAAACGCGGAGTCGGCCTCCGGTGCACTGACCTTGCCGAGTTCGACAGCCTTGTCAAGATTGGCGCGAATTTCGCTCTCCGCTTTGCGCAGAGCCGCCGGCAGCAAGTCTTCAAGGATCGTGCGGTAGCCGGCCAAGGCCGCGGCGTGGGCGATGCCCCGGCCCATGATGCCGGCGCCGATGACCGCAATCGTGTTGACCGACGGCACTATTGCCCCGCCTTTTCGAGATCGGTGAGAGCGGCAGTAATAGAGTTTTGTGCCGCGCGTAAATAATCGGCCAGGCGTTGCCGCTCTTCGGACGTCATGCTGGGGATGGCAACACAGATCCGGCGCAAAGTGGCGTTCATGTCGTCCACATAATTCATCGCGCGGATTAATTCACCGGTCGCTACCATGAGTGCTCCTGTCTTCGACTGAGATGTGAGTGCTGGATCTTGGCATCGGCCTTCACGTGTCGTCAGGGGCCGAGCCGAACTTTCTATTTTGGACGTGCGCGGAGATTTAGTAAAGGCAGCCGCCCGCCTGTCACGATCGATTCATCTGCGAAGCATATAATCGCCATCAATTCTTTTTGTGGGGCGATGGAAAGCGCGGCGAATCCAATCACCATGGCAGACAAACCTTTGCGACGATATCTTTTTGCGAGCGACTTCGACAGGACTCTGACGTTTAACGATACGGGATACGTACTTTCGGAGTTGGTCGGCATTCCGATCGATGAGTTTGAGCGCAAGGCCAAGGGCATGGCCAAAATCAACCTCGTGCAGCAGGGCGCGGAGCTGGCCTATCTGCTTCTGCACGATCCCGAGTTCAGAAGCAAAGTGCGCAAGGAACACCTGCGCGAGGTGGGCAAGCAGATCCGACTGAAGGGAGAGATCAAGCTCCTTTACCAGATTCTCAAGAACGGGATCGATGGTTTCGAGTTCGATTTTTACGTGCTGTCGGCCGCGCCAGTGGAGGTGATTCAATCTGCACTGGAAGATATCGTTCCACCGGAACACATTTTCGGCACGGAGTTTCGCTACCAGCCATCGGGCGAGATTGACACCATCGTACGAGCCACGGCCGGTTACGGCAAGGTTGCCGTGCTGGATCAACTCCTTCAGCAGCACGTCGCCGGCCCCGATCACGTGATTTACACGGGCGACGGCAGTTCGGACATCCACGTGATGCTGCACATCAACGCGCGGGACGGGTTGACGATTGCAGTTTCCGAATCGCCGAACGTGTCGCAGATCGCCAAACGCACGGTGCTCAGCGCGAGCGCACTGGCCGTGCTCGCGCCGATTCTTGAAGAAGTCGCGGGATGGGAGCGCTATCGGATTCGAGGCTTTTTTGAGGCCAACGGCATGCTGATTCAGGAGTGGGAGCGCGTGCGCACGGACTGGCTGACGGTGCGTCCCGCCGGTCCGGAAGCGGGGGCGAAAGGAGCGGCATAACGGCCTTATGCTGCGCGATAAGAGCCTGATCCCGCTTTCGCACCAGCACCAGCATGCCTTGGCGCTGTGCGTGCGGATTGAGCGTGCAGCCCCGATTCCGGAGAATAACCTCAGTGCATGGCAATCAGAAATTGCCCAAATCTTCCAGGCTGAGATTGCGATTCATTTTGACGCAGAAGAGAAGCTGATCTTTCCTTCCGCGCGCAGATTTGAAACCCTCGCTTCTCTGGTGGAAGAGTTACTTGACGATCACGCGAGTCTGCGGGAGAGCTTCAATCGGGCGGAAAAGGGAAACATGAATGCAGCTGAGTTGACTGAGTTCGTAAAAAAACTCTCAGCACACATCCGCAAAGAGGAACGCCAACTCTTCGAACGTATGCAGGAATTGATGAGCTCCGAGCAACTAGCCAGTCTGGGCGCGCAAGTTGAAGCAGCGCTCAAAAACGCAACGCGAGCTTGTGTGCTGCCGAATGAGGCGACCAGATTGCGAGCGGCGAAATAGTTTCGTCGCGACCATCCGGAGTTATCGAACAGCCCCACCCGCGTGCAGCTGGCGGAAGCGCGTTGCCGCCTCGCGTCCCATGTAGCGGTCGAGCACCTGCTGATCGGTTTGCCGCAGATCGACCACGACCAGGCCGTCGAGCGTGTTCGAGAAGCTCCGGTCCACGCTGAATCCCAGGAATTTTCCGCCGACCTTGGCATACTGCCGCAACAGGATGGGCAGACCCTTGCCGTCGGCTTCAATGTCGGTGATCGGCTGCGAAAGCTCGTCCAGATCGCGCAGGGCGCGGCTCATGCCGCGGCAGTCCCAGCGGCGCAATATCGCTGGGCCGACGCGAAACGGATGCAGCGGCTCGACCAATCCCGACAGCTCGTCCTTTTGCATGCGCGCCTCGAAGAAGCGATAAATCATTTCGCGCGAGGCTTTGTTGTAGTCGTTGCTGACGCTGACCGCGCCGAACAGGACCGGAATCTCAGGCCGCATCGCAACCAGGCCGGCGATGCCTCTCCACAACAAAAGCAGCGGCGCATATTGCCGCTGATATTCCGGGCGCACGAAGGAACGCCCGAGCTCGAACGCGGGGCCGAGCTTTTGGAAGATTCTTTCGTCGTAGCGAAAGATGGTGCTGGTGTAGAGTCCGGCGACGCCGTGCTGCGCCAGAATTTCTGCGCTGCTGCCGGCGCGATAAGCGCCAACCAACTCACGCTTTGTACTGTTCCAGAGCAGCAGGTGCCAGTAGTAATCGTCGAAGCGGTCCAGATCGAGGCTCTTGTTGGTTCCTTCGCCGACCTGGCGGAAGGTGACCTCGCGCAGGCGCCCGAGTTCGTGCAGCATGTGCGGCATCTCGCGGGCAGTGCCAAGATAGACGGCGAGATCGCCGTTTTGAGCCAGGCAGCGATCAGGAGTAAGTTGCTCGATCTCGTGCTGCAAGATCGCCGGATTCACGGCAACGGCCAGCGGTTCCTGCATTTTGACCGCAATCTTTGAGCGTAACGCCGCGGGCCAGGATGGCTCCGCCTTCCGCCGCCGCGCGAGCAAATACGTGCGCCAGCGCAAATACTCTGTCGCTTCGTGATCGCCACCGACGGCTGCCAGTGCCTCGCCCGAAATCTCGCTGCCCACGCGGACTTCGATCTTCTTTCCTTCCTGGCTCAGAAACTCCTGCAAGAGGAACCCCGTGCGTAGCTTGGGATGAATCACGCTCAGCAACTGGAATCCGACGCTGTTGTGGCCGCAGAAATAGACCGGCAGCGCAGAGGCTCCGCTTCTGCGAATCAGGCGCACGGCAGTGTCGTTCCACTCGGGGTCGGCAATCTGTGCCGCAGGCATTTGCCAGTGCGAAACTTCGCTTGCCGGAAATATCGCGAGCATTCCCCCTTGCTGCAGCCAGGAAAGAGCCTGTCGCAGAGCACGCCGATTCGATTCCACAGAGCAATCGGTCTGGAACGGGTCGACAAAAATGCAGTGTTGCTGCAGTTCTGGCACGTCGGCCAGCAACCAGTTGGTAAGGACCTTCACGTCGGGCCGAACCCGCGTCAATAGAACAGTCAAAATCGCGCCATCGAGCATGCCGTAAGGGTGATTGGCGACAACAACCACCGGGCCTGACGCGGGGATGCGAACCTGATCCGCCGCATCCAGACGAAGGCTGACCCGCATTTCATCGAGCAGGGCTTGAAGCCGGAATCCGTCGGGCGATTGCCGCACACGCCGGTAGAGGTCCCGAACTTTGCCTACCGGAGCCAGCTTTGCCGCGAGACCTTTTCCCGCGAAACCCTCTGCCCCGAAATCAGGGAAGTCAGCGACTCGCGACAACACCTCGGGCGGCGGTTGATCGTCGTGGAGCTGAGTTGATGGCATGCTACAAAATTATTTCGCTCACTTTGCAGCAGAATGAAGGTCACGTTAAAAACTGATGAAATGTGCAGCGAGGAAGCGAAAGAGTACCGGAAGTAACCTCGCAGAAGAGTGCAGCTCGTTGATTCGGCGATTACGTTTCGAGCCGGAAACGCGTCTCAGCCAGCGCGTAGAGTCTGCGCCAAACCAGCCGATTGATGGTCACCACGGTAGCGGCCATCATCATCGTCGCAGCGAGCAGAAGATTGAAATTGCCTTGGTCAGTGGCCTGCGAAATCGTGGCACCAAGACCCACGGTCGTGTAAATCTGGCCTTTGAAGTGAAAGTATTCAGCGATGATGCTGGCGTTCCATGCGCCACCCGATGCGGTCACGAGGCCCGTAACCAGATACGGAAAAATGCCAGGCAGAATCAGTTTCCGCCAGCGCTGAAGTCCTTCGAGCCGGAATACCGAGCAACACTCCTTCAGGTCGGTTGGTATCGCGATTGCGCCCGCGATCACGTTGAACAGGATGTACCACTGCGTTCCGAGCAGGAGCAACACGATGGAGCCGACACCAAGCCCGCCACCGACACGAATGAGCAAAAGCAAAACAACCGGGAAGAGTGCCGTTGCCGGAACGGAAGCGGCGATCTGGGCAAGCGGTTGCGCGATCCGCGCTAGGCGGGGATGAAACCCTATCGCGACTCCAGCCGGAATCGTCCACAACGCTCCGATCAGCAGTGCTACGTTTACCCGCAGAAACGTTGCGCCCAAGCCCATGCCGGCTTCATGCAGCTCAGCTTTCTGAATCCCGGATAGAATCATGGCCACACGGACAACTCCGTATGCGATTGCGGCTAGCACCGCGACCAGCAGCACGCGCATAAGCCAGACTTTCCACGGGCCAGGCTTCTCCCGCTCTTCACTGGAATGCGTGTGCGCGAAGTGCAGCATGAGGCGCTCGCTCAGCGGCTCGACTGTCTTCTTACGAATCTGCGCCAGAGCACGTGAATGGCGGATCAGGTCCAGCACCCAGGAGCGCGAAGTCTCGGTGCTTTCCACTTGTTCCACCTTGAATTTCTCCGCCCAGGCGATTACCGGCCGCCACACAAACTGATCGAGCAGTACGATGACCGCGATCATGGTGGCCACACCCCACAGAATCGACGGCGTATCCCCGGCGCTGGCCGCGGTCTGCAGGTACGAACCCAGTCCAGGCAGCCGGAAATCGCGTGAGCCCAACACGAACATTTCGCAGGCCATCAGAAAAAACCAGCCGCCCGCCACCGACATCATCGAGTTCCACACCAGGCCGATGGCCGAGAACGGAAGCTCCATCTGAATGAAGCGTTGCCACCAGCTGAATCCGTAAATCTTCGCGGCCTCGCGCATTTCCGTCGGAATGCTCTTCAGCGAGGCGTAGAAGCTAAATGCCATGTTCCACACCTGGCCGGTGAAAATGAGCAGGATTGCGCCCGCTTCTACGCCGAGTTGGCGGCCTGGAAAAAGTGCAACCATGGCCAACATGACGCCGGGAAGAAAGCTGAGCACGGGGATCGACTGCAGCACGTCTAACAGCGGAATCATGAAGCGCTCGGCACGGACGTTGTAAGCCGCGATGTAGCCGTAGACGAACGTGAAGGCCAGACTGAGAATGTAGGCGATCGTGATGCGCAGCAGCGAATAACCCGCGTAGGCTGGGAGTGCCAGCGGGCTGCGCCGGATCTCTACCTCCGGCGTAAACGGACCGAGCCACGTACGTCCGACCACGAGCAATCCGTAGAACAGCGCCATTCCCGCCGCGCCCATGAGCAGATCGGGCAGATACGATATCTCGATCGATGGCAGCGCGGTCCAGAGGCGATAAGGAGCAAAGCCCCGCAGACCGGCTGATTTCTTCTCATGCGCCATGCTGCTGTTCGTCTCTCAGGCTTTCGGGGTAGTCGCGGAATCTTGATTTTCCGCAGCAGGTTCTTGCGGCGCCGGGGGTTCAGTCTGCACCAGACGGCCACTTTCGCGGTCATAGTCGAAAATCTCGGCATGGCGGCCCCAGTTCATCGCCGTCTCGAACTGGCGTTGCACCTCGTCTTCTGCAAAATGCTCATCGAGGATGTCGTGGAAAAATTCATCGGCGATCGAGTGATCCGACTTGCGCTTCAGAATGCTGTCAATCTGCTTGAGGATCGTCACATGCTCCAGCGCTGCTTGGCGGAAAAGAATCTTGCGCTGCTGAATATCGGCCTCGGCGAAGGCCGAGCCCTGCGGCGAAATCTGCACGTCGCCTTCCTTCAGCCAGGCGAAACCGAGCAAGACGCAGGCTTCGATGATCGGCAGCAGGTCTTCCACGTCCATCACCAATTCTTCCGCCAGCCGAAACAGATCTTCGTGTCCGCCACGATCCTGCAAAAACTCGATCAGGCCGGCGATTCCGCCGACGCGCGCGTGGGGCAGCATCTGATACTTCGTCGTGCGAACGACGGCGGGCTGCTTCCGCAGAGTGTCCTTCGTCAACCCGCCCGCAGGCAAAACAATTTCGGCCGTAGTTTCGGCGTCGGGAGGAGCGTGCTCGGCTTCGGGTTCGGTCATGACTTTGTAGATGTAGTCGACCAATTCAAGAAAGCGCGGCGACTTGCGGTCTCGCGGATGTTGCAATCGAATGTTCAGGTCCGAGCGAATACGCGCCGGATTCCGGCCGAGTACGATCACACGATCGGCAAGTATGACCGCTTCCTCGATATTGTGCGTGACGATGAAAATGGCCTTGGTGGGCATTTTCTTGTTCAGCCAGAGTTCCAGTAGTTCACCGCGCAGGTTTTCGGCAGTAAGTACGTCCAGCGCGGAAAACGGTTCGTCCATGAACAAGACTTCCGGCTCAACCACCAGAGCGCGAGCGAAACCGACACGCTGCTTCATGCCGCCCGAAAGTTCCTTCGGATACGCCGTTTCAAATCCGTCAAGACCAACAGTGTCGAGGGTGCGCAGCGCGCGCTTGCGGCGCTCGACTGCTCCAACAGCGCGCGCTTCGAGCGGGGCTTCCACATTTTCCAAAACCGTGAGCCAGGGAAAGAGCGCAAAGCTTTGAAAGACGATGGCTACGTTCGGCGTTTGACCATCCAGCGGCTTGCCGTGCCAGGCAAGCATTCCCGCCGAAGGTTTCGACAGGCCGCTCAGCATGCGCAGCAGGGTGGACTTGCCGCAGCCCGACGGGCCCAGCAGGGCAATGATCTTGCCGGGTTCGATCGAGAGGTTGGTTTGGCTCACAACCTGAATCCGCGTGCCATCCGGCTGCGGATAGGCCTTCTCAATCCCCACGGCTTCGATGATCGCGTCGCTCACGACAAGCTCCCGTACCTTCTATACACGATCTGAGCAGAAGCGCAAAGCGCCCCTTGCAGTTACACGCCATTCACAGTGAGTCTTGCGGCCGACCCTAGGCGGCGAAGGAGTCGCCCGCGGGAGGAGCGAACGGCTTCGGCAAGCGGTCGCTGACTTCGGCCAGAAGCGCCAGCTTCGCGGCCAATTCGCCCGTGAGCTGATGCGATTCGAACCGCCAGCGCCAGTTGCCGCCGTGCAAGCTGGGCGTGTTCATGCGAGCCTCGCTGCCCAGGCCCAGCACGTCCTGCATGGGAACGATGCTCAGACTTGCAGGTGAGCCTTGCGCCGCCCGAATGAACGCCCACTGAATGCCATCCTCGGCGCGGCCGAGGTAGGCCTCGGCATTCCGGCGTTCGTGCTCGGCCGCTCCCGAGCGCCACCAGCCCACTACGGTGTCGTTGTCGTGAGTGCCTGTATACATGACTTTCCCCGCAGCCCGATGAGGCAGATAGATGTGCGCTCCTTCGTCTCCAAAACCGAACTGGAGAACAGCCATCCCGGGGATCCCGAGCCTGTCGCGCAGCGCGTGTACCGACGGGGTGATGTAGCCCAGGTCTTCTGCGAAGAAAGGCAAGCCGCCGAGAGCCTCACGCAGCTTCACGAACAAATCGTCGCGCGGGCCGTCGACCCATCTGCCATTCACCGCGGTGGAGTCAGCAGCAGGAATCTCCCAGAATTGATCGAATCCGCGGAAGTGGTCGAGCCGGATGTAATCGCAGTGCTCGGTCGCCCAGCGCATGCGGCGAATCCACCACTGATAACCGCGTTCCTTCATCACGTCCCAGCGGTAGAGCGGATTGCCCCAGCGCTGGCCCGTCTTGCTGAAGAAATCCGGAGGCACACCTGCGACCACTTCCGGCTCCAGGTTGTCGTTAAGGCGGAAGAGTTCGGGCTGAGTCCACACATCGGCACTGTCGTGATTCACAAAAATGGCCACATCCCCTACCACGCGAATGGCGCGCTCGGCACAATATCGGCGCAGCGCCCGCCACTGCTCGTAGAAAGCGAACTGCAACGCGGTGCGAACCTGAATATCGGTGTCCAGTTCCTTTTTGACCTGGTCGAGAGCCGCCGGATCGCGCCGGGCGAGTTCCGGCGGCCAATGACTCCAACTCTCCAGCTTGTGCCGTGCGCGCAGGGCGTCGAACAGGACGAAATCATCGAGCCACCACGCATTTTCTGAACGGAATGCTTGCAGGCGGCGCAGAGATTCGGCAGGACCGGATCGCAGGAAACTTCGGGACGCTTCGAACAACAGCGGCATCTTTTGTGCGAAAACCTGGTCGTACTCGACGGCACGTGTACCTTTGGAGGAGTCGGCTCCCGCAACGGCTCTGATCTTCGTCAGATCAAACCAGCCGCGCTCCGCCAGGCGATCGAGGCTGATCAGCAGAGGATTGCCTGCGAAGGCTGAAGTGGAAGAGTAAGGCGAATTGCCGTACCCGATAGGGCCGAGAGGCAGGACCTGCCACAGTCCCTGGCGGGCTGCTGCAAGAAAATCTACAAAGCGGTAGGCTTCTGGGCCGAAATCGCCAATGCCGCCGCGCGAAGGCAACGACGTGGGATGCAACAAAATGCCTGCGGCGCGCGAGAAGGACATGTCGCCGCCGCTACATTCCCTGCTCGCTTCCCGTCCGGGTCAAGGCTTTCATCTCTTCCTGATTGATCTTGATCTTGCCTGTCTTCTCCATCTGATCGCGCAGGTTGGAAACGAAAAGACCGAAAAGTTCCTGCTGCTTACTCTGCAGTAGTTGTTCGCGGATCTGATCGCGCTTGCCGACAAAGTCCGCGTCGGTTGGCTTTTGGTTGTCGATGAGTTCAAGGACAGCCGCACTGGAGCCGCTGTTGATAGGGCCGCTGATCTCTCCCGGTTTCATGGTAAAGGCTACGGAAGCCTGGCCGGTCATCGAGCCGATGTCCGGCACCTGCCCGTCCGGCAGAACGAAATCACTGGTCTTCAGCGTGGCACCCAGTTCCTTGGCCGCGCGCTTAAGGTCGTGCTCGGCCTTGGCACGGTCTGACAATTCCTGAGCTTTCTGCGCGAGCAGAGTTCTCGATCGATCGTTCTTGAATTCATCCTCCACGCGGCTCTGAATCTCTTCCAGAGTCGGCGTGGCGGGCAGCTTGACGGCCAGCAACTGGAACACGACCGGTCCCTGAGATGCGGAGGCCACATCGGGCGGCGACTTTTCCGTTACGGAAAACACGGCATCCATGAACTGCGGAGCCGGTCCGAGCCCCGGCAGCATGTCCTTGCGGGCGAAAAAGTCGGAGGTGATCACCGCAACTCCCAGCTTGGCCGCCGCCGCATCCAGGCCCTGTGCACGAGCCTGCTTCAGGAGGTCCTCGGCTTTGGCCTGCGCCGCGATCTGCCCTTTCTGCCGCCTCACAATCGGCTCGATCTGGCCCTTGACCTCTTCGAGCGACTTCACGTGCGCATCCTGTTTGTCGTCCAGGCGAATGATGTGGAAACCGTCACTGCCCTTCACCACATCGCTGATTTGTCCTTTTGATAAGGAAAATGCGGCCTTTTCGAATTCGGGCGTCATTTGCGCCCGGCCAATCCAGCCGAGCGAGCCACCCACATTGGCGCTGCCCGGGTCTTCGGAGTATTTCTTCGCCAGCTCGTCGAACTTGGCGCCATTCTTCAGCTGTTTCAACAAATCGTCGGCGCGATGCTGCGCCTCGGCCACTTTCTTGTCGTCGACCTTGCCGTCGGCGCCGGGCAGGGGCATCTTGATCCAGATGTGACTGACTTTCACCTGCTCGGCTCCGCGGTATTCGTCGCGGTGCTGGTCGTAATAGGCGCGCAGGTCGTCCTGCGTGACCTGAACGCCCGCCTCGGTCTTGGCCGTATCAACGAGTGCGTACTGGACCTTGCGCTTCTCAGGAATCGAGTTTGTATACCTTGCCTTGTGGCTGTCGTAATACGCCTTGAGTTCCCCTTCGGTTGGATGCAGGCCCTTGCGCAGATCGTCCTGCTTCAGAACCGCGTAGTCGAATTTGACCTTGGAGTTCTGTTTAATGAACTGATTATGAATTTCAGTTTCGCTGACGCTTGCGCTCTGTGAAATGAGAGCGCGCAATTTGGATATGCGAATCTCGTCACCCACGGATGCTTCGAACTTGGCGGGCGTCAGATTCGCTCGCTGCAGCATTTCTATATATTCCTGCGTCCCGATAAAGTTGCCGCCGGGAAAGAAATACGCCGCGTAATGCCCATGCTGCAGTTCGTCTTTGACCTCTTCAGGAGTCGCGCGCAACCCCATACGCGAAGCCTCAGAGAGCAGCACCTGCTGGTTGATGAGCTGATCGGCGGCGCGCTGCGCGAAGAACGGCAGCAACATGCCCATGTTGGGGCCGCCCTGCGGCATCTGCTGCTGCAGCATTTCGCGAGCCTGTTGGCGCACTTCGTCGGCGGTAATATCGCTGCCTTCCACTTTGGCGACCACACCCCTTGCGGGAGCGCCGAAATCGTAGCTGCCGGAGCTCGGCACCAGATACCAGACCATGGAAACGGTCATCAGCAGAAGAATTCCGCCGAGCAGATACTTCTTGAGCGGGCCGGGGGTTTGCAGAAATCGAATCATAGTTCTTATCACTCCAAAGAGGAGAGGCGAATTCTGAATTATAAACTACCGGGCGGGGCGCCCCAGATCGCTGGAGGGCGCGGACCGCGGACGGCAATCGATTGCAGACTCGAGCGGTCAGGCTGCGGCTCAAGCTTGCGCGCGCAATTTGCCAGAGGGCGAAAAATCGCCTATTGAATCGAATTAATATAAAGTGTTATCGGTTGCAGCGGGGTTGCTGCGATTCCCATTTCATGCAGACGCAACGGAACGCAACCCCAGGGAGACACATGAACTCGGAAAAATGGCAGGCAGTCATTAATCACTTTCTGATTCGACTTATTCCAGCTCTGCTTATCATCTCCAGCTCCGCTTTCGCCCAGGAAACGGCAGATTTGAAGTCCGCGACAGAAACGAAGTTAGTTTTGCGCGACGGCTGGACATTGCAGACTTCCGCCAAAGTGGAAGCCAAGGGGGAAGCGATTTCTACTCCTCAGTTTGCCCCTTACGGATGGCATCAAGTCACAGTGCCCAGCACGGTTGTGGCCGCGCTAGTGAAGGACAAGACGCTGCCAGATCCATTTTTCGCGATGAACCTTCGCGACTTCGCCGGGATGAACTACAAGATCGGCGCCAACTTCTCTAACATTGCCATAACTTCTGATAGTCCCTACGCGGCCTCGTGGTGGTATCGAAAAGCGTTCACCGCGCCTGCGTCCTACGAGGGCAAGACGATCTGGTTGAAGTTCGAGGGCATCAACTACCGGGCCAACATCTGGCTCAACGGGAGGCAGATTGCCAAATCAGAAGATGTCGCCGGCGCCTGGCGGACTTACGAATTCAACGTCACCGAGGCAGTAAAGTCCGGTGCTGAAAATGTTATCGCCGTGCAGGTCTTCGCGCCGACGGAGCACGATCTGGCCATCACCTTTGTTGACTGGAATCCAGCTCCGCCCGACAAGAATATGGGACTTTGGGGCGGCGTGCACCTCACTGCAAGCGGTCCGGTTGCGTTGCGCTATCCCACAGTCGTGTCGAAGCTGAACCCGCCAGCCAATGACCGCGCCCAACTCACGGTGACGGCGCAACTCAAAAACGGCACCAATCAGACGGTGAGGGGCAGGCTCAAGGGCCAGATCGAAAACATCACGTTCGAGCAGGAAGTCGAATTCGCTCCAAACGAAACGAAAGACGTCACCTTCACTCCCGGCCAATTCACACAACTCGTCTTCACGAATCCGCGTCTGTGGTGGCCGGCGCAGATAGGCAAACCGAATCTGTACTCGCTCACCATGGAATTCGAAGCGAACGGTGCGGTGAGCGATCGCTCCAGCACTGAGTTCGGCATCCGCGAAATCACTTCAGACCTCAACTCTATCGGCGCACGCGCCTTCCATATCAACGGCAAGAACATCCTGATCCGTGGCGGCGGCTGGACCCCCGACATGATGCTGCGGGAAAACTCGCAGCGCCAGCACGACGAATTCCGCTACGTCCGCGACATGGGGCTCAACACGATTCGCCTCGAAGGCAAACTGGAGACGCAGGAATTCTTCGATCTTGCCGACCACGAGGGAATTCTCGTCATGGCGGGATGGTGTTGCTGCGACTTCTGGGAACGCTGGCCGCGCTGGAAGCCGGAGGATTTCGAAATCGCGAAGCAATCGCTGCGCGACCAGATTTACCGCCTCCGCAGCCACCCCAGCCTGGTGATGTGGCTGAACGGCAGCGACAATGCTCCGCCCCCGGACCTGGAGCATATGTACCTCGACATCGAGAAGGAACTTCTGTGGCCGAACCCGGTTGTTTCATCAGCCACGGGCGAGAAGACATCGGTCACCGGCAAGAGCGGCGTCAAAATGACGGGACCGTACGAGTATATAGCCCCAAGCTATTGGGAAGTGGACACTCCCAAAGGGCAGCCCGGCCGCAAACAGTGCAACCCCGGAGGCTGCGGCGGCGCCTACGGATTCAATACGGAAACCAGCATGGGACCGGCGGTTCCGCCAGTCGAGAGCATTCGTGTCATGGTCGGAAACGATCACCTGTGGCCGATTGACAATGTCTGGAGCTATCACGCCGGCGGCGGCGAATTCAAGAACATCCACGTGTTTCGCGATGCGCTTGCCGCCCGCTACGGCAAGTCCGACGGTGTCGAAGACTTTGCTATGAAGTCGCAGATGCAGACCTACGAAGGCGTGCGCGCGATGTATGAGGCATACAGCCGCAACAAGTATCAGGCGACGGGCGTCATTCAATGGATGCTGAACAATGCGTGGCCTTCCATGATCTGGCACCTGTACGACTATTATCTGCGGCCGGGCGGCGGATATTTCGGCGCTAAACGCGCTATGGAGGCGCTGCATCCGGTGTATGGCTACGACGACCGTTCCATCTGGATCGTCAGCAGCCAGTACGAAGATACAAAGGGTCTGAAGCTTACGACGAAAATCTACAACCTCGACATGAGCGAAAAATTCAGCCAGCAGAACATGCTGGACGCGCCGGCTGACAGTACGGCGAAGGTGTTCACCCTGCCCGACGTATCCGGTCTCAGCCCTACATACTTTCTCACGCTGCACCTCGAAGACTCGACCGGCAGACGTGTGGGGTCGAATTTCTACTGGCTTTCGGCCAAACCGGAGACTCTTGACTGGGCCAAGTCCAACTGGTGGATGACTCCCACCTCTTCCTACGCCGACTTCACTGCGCTCGCACAATTGCCGAAAGTAAAGCTAAATGTCAGTGAACGTACCGAGCGGGAAGGCGATGAAGCCATCTCTCACGTGACGATCGAAAATCCGAGCAAGAACCTTGCCTTCTTTGTACGGCTGAAAGTTGACAAGGGCGTAAAGGGTGACGAGATCCTTCCCGTCATTTGGGAGGACAACTACATTTCTCTGCTGCCGGGCGAGAAGCGCGAAGTCACGGCCACGTATCGCGCCAGCGAATTAGGAGGAGCAAATCCAGCCGTTGAGGTCAGCGGCTGGAATATGGAGTAACGGGCACGTCCGGCTATTCTTCCGGCGGCAGTTCGAAGTTAATCAGGTTGCTCCGGAAGCCCTTGGTCCTCAAGGCACCATATAGAATGCCCGCCGTCATCCAGATTGTGCCCACGATCTTGGCCGGACGGCTCAAGTTCAGCCACAAACCCAGACAAATCAAGAAGCCCAGAACAGGCGGGACCAGATAGCCGAACTTTTTCTCTTGTGCACGTACGAAATAACGCAGCAGGGCAGCGACATTGACTCCCATGAACGCGATGAGCGCTCCGAAATTTAACATTTCCGCGCCCAATCCGTATGCTTCCCCGCCGTTCAGGATTTTCACGAAGGTCTCCCAAGTCAGAGCGGTCGTACCGAGAGAGTACGTTTTGTAGCCGGCAACGATCTCCAGCAGGAAAGCCCCGAGAACGGCTGCCGCGCCCACGAAAATGACGCTGTTGCGCGGCACGTGGTACTTGGAATCCACGGCTCCAAAGAAAGACTTCGGCAAAGCGTTGCTCCGCCCCATTCCGTAAAGTAAACGCGCCGCACCGATCTGCGCGCCGAATCCGGAACCGAAATTCGCCAATAGCAGCGTGAAGCCTACAACGGGAAACAGCGGCGCCCAGGACCGGCCGGCCACATAGGAGTACGCCGTGTTAACGTCCGGAAACGGTTCACGGGCCGGCCAGATCAGCTGAGCAGCGTACACCTCTAACGCTGAAAGGACTCCAATCACCAGGCAAGTGAGCACGGTCGCCAGAAGAATATTCCGCCTCGGGTTCTCCGCTTCTTCGGAAAGCGTAGAGATGCCGTCGAAACCAATGTAGGTCAGAACGGCAATCGAGGTACAACCGAAAAGGTTACCCCACGTAAAGGTGCTCGAATCGTAGAAGGGTCTGAGGTAGGAGACAGTCCCTTGGGGAGCACCAAAGACGTACCGGGCCGCAGCCACAAAGACTGCAACGACGACCATGCCCATCAGGACCGCCATGCCAGCATTGATCCTGGCTGAGGTCTTGATGCCGCGGATATTCAGCAACGTGAAAACAATTCCAAAAAAAATCTTCCAGATCCAGGCCGGAACCCCCGGCGCGAATTGATGCGCCTGGCCGGCGCACCAAACCGTACAGATGAGTGGGTTGAGCATGTAATCCATCACCATGCTCCACCCCGTCACGTACCCCACACCGGGATTGACTTCCTGGGCGACATAGGTAAATGCAGAGCCGGCACTGGGATACGCCCGCGCCATCCGCCCGTAGCTGATCCCGGTGAACAGCATGGCGACCATGGCAATGAGAATCGCGGTCACCACGTGTCCGCGGCCGCGGTCGCTGAGCACTCCGAACACCGACATGGGAGCGACCGGCTGAATGACGATGACGCCGTAGAGGATTAAATCCGAAAGAGTCAGCGTGCGGCGGAGGCGAGGTGCTGCAGTGGCGGGGGCTGAAGTTTCCATGCGTCCGGTTATTGGATTATGGATGAGCCAAAAATGTCAATATTAAAACGATTTTCTAGGTTGTGTTTCAATGCGGGCCGTTCTCCGGCGCCGCTGGTCCATAGTCGAATCGGTATCCCCGCTGCTCGTTGGCCGACATGTGACGCGTATTGTACTCGAGCAGATAGTTAACGTGCGCGTCGTCAAGGGGAAACTCCTTCTTCGGTGCGTATGGATATTCGCCCATGCTCAGGAATGGCAACGGCGCCACAAAGTTGCCCTCAGCAGCGTAGAAGTCCATGTCTTTTTCGTATCCGTTGGCCGCAAAGAAATAATCGCGCACCCAACCACGGGGAAGCGTGGGAAGATTCGAGGGATCGAAATCGAGGCGCACTTCATCACCCGATCCAAAGACAACAAGCCTGTCGTCGGTCGCGGTCAGCAGGGTCAGAACGTCGCCGTAGCGTGTATATGTCCCGGCAGGGCGCGTGTACGGCCCTGTCGCACTTGCCTTCTCGTAGATATAGTCCACATTCCCCGGTGGCGAGCCTTCGATCTTAAGCGGATAACCGTGAAATTCAAGGTCGGCGCGTACGAGAGGAACCGGCGTCAGTCGGAAGTCGGCTTTCGCTCTGTCATCCCGAGCGAGCGCGTTCTTTGCGCGAGTCGAGGGACCTTGAGTTTGCCGTTCTTGCAGCTGCGGCGTGCGGTCGATCAGAATGCTGTCCCAATAAACTTGCAGATTCGTTGTGATGCGAATTTTTCGCGTGCCCTGAGGAATTTTTCCTGTGAGATCGGCGGTCATCATGCGTGGCCCGCCGGCGGGAAAGCCCATGTCGTCGATAACGCGCTTCCAGTTTCCTCCTGCATCCAGCGCCTCCACATAAGGCGCGATGGCTTCAATTCCCGCCTGCGACGCGGCATACATGCTGTTCGCGGAAAAATATTCGACCTCGCCGTGTAGCAAAAGCCAAAGCGGGCCGCCGCCGTACGGCTCGGCCAGATCGAGCGTGAGGCTGTGCGGTTTGGCAAATCCCAGGAACTGCGTCAGCGCAAAATCGCCGATGTAGCGATGCGCCAGCAAGTCCGCTAGCACATCGTGACCGTGATCATCCCACGCGCCCGCCGGCGGATGCGAATCGCGGCTGAGCACGACTTTAAACTCAGGATACGGCGGGTTTGAGGCAAAATATTCGTTGGGATAAACGTCAACGTCCGCCGGATGATCGACGGCCAGCAGCCGCACCTGATCGAGATAAACGGCCTCCTCCAAAGGCTCCATGAATCGGAAGCTGAGCGCCTTCGTCTGTTCCGGGTGCCCCACTTCTCCCCGATTTTGGGAGAAGTGGGGATTTTCCTTCTCCCGAATCATGTCACGATCAATCTTGACCCATTCCACCGGCCGCGGAATGTCGCGCTGGCTGGGACCAATCCAATGCCCCACGACACCGGCGCCGAGCATGTCGGCAACGAACTGGTAGCGCTCGCCGTCCCAGACAAAAAGTGTCGGACACGAACTGCCGCGGCGGTCGATCTCGATAAAATCCTGCTGCTTGCCACCGGCAACTTGAACTTCGTCTTGCAGCACGCCCGTCGGCCAGAGCATGCGCACGATGTCAGCCTCTTTTGCGTCACCCAGGCCGACAGTGAGGTACGGCGAGTTCTGGCCGAGATATCCGTTCGATCCATAAATCTCAAACTTCTGCCGATTGCCCCCGGAGAAGACTTCCACCTTTGTCCCGATGGCGGACTTGTTGTCGTTCAGTCCCTTGAGCGCAAGCCGCAGCCAGTGATTCTGATTGCCGCCTTCATTGCGGAGGAGAACAGCCGGGCCGTGATTCTGCGTGATGAGCAAATCGACCGCGCCATCGTTGTCGTAGTCGCCGGTGATGATGGCGCGCGGGCTTTCGAGATGAATCTTGTCGAGGCCGACATCTGCAGTGACGTCCTTGAAGCCGTCGGGGCCGAGATTGCGGAAGAGCTTGATCTCGCCTTTGCCGTCTTTCGTCTCGCCGACCGCGACAAGGTCAACCCAGCCGTCATTGTCGTAGTCGAAAGCGGCGACGCCATAGGCGCGGACCCAGTCGGTCTCGGGAAGTTTCACCTGCTCGAAGGTTTTGCCGTGGTTGTTGCGCCAAAGAGTGAGAGCCGGTTCACCCGATTGAGTGAAAGCAAGATCCATCCAGTCGTCGTGGTCAAAATCGAGGACTGCCACTCCGGGGAAGCTCTGGCCTGTGGCGATCTCGTTCCACCACAAATGTCGCCTGAACTCTCCCTCTCGTGGATTCTCAAGCATCGTCGGCCACATGCCAGCGACAACTAGGTCTACAGCTCGATCATTGTTGTAGTCTGTCCCGATTGCATTTGTGCTCGGCGAGCTATCCAAGCCGCGAGAGGTGGCTACTTCTGTGAAGGTTTGGTCCCCATTGTTCCTGAACATCCTACTTGGTGCGAAGATCATCTTCTCGCCTTCGTGCAACCCAGGAGCAGGCTTTAAACCCTGGGCGCTAACATAAAGGTCGAGGTCACCGTCATGATCGTAGTCGACAAGGGTCATGCCTACGCTACCTAAGTCAGCATACATGTCACCCTTGATGCCAGCGGCCTCCGTGACATCGTTAAAGGTGCCGTTCTTCGCGTTGTGGAAAAGGTGAATCCGTCGGACAAGACGAGTAGTGGGGGTTGGGCCGGGCTCGGCATAGTTGACGTTGATGGCTAGATCAGTCGCCCCATCGTTGTCGTAATCCCCGGCCACGCAGCTGAGACCGTGCCAAGTAGGATCAAGCCCCGCGGCCTTCGTCACGTCTTCGTACTTCCCGCCAACGTTGTGCAGTAGGGCCAGGCCACCTTCGGGACCGTTGTCCGTAAGAAGAATGTCGATTCGTCCGTCGCCGTCGTAGTCAAGAAAACACGCGCCCGGACCAATGGGTGAAACATGAACTTCGCTCGTGCGCGGCAAGGGTCTCGAAACAATCCCAGCATCCTTCGTCACATCCACGAACTGCACCTTGATCTGCGGCGGAGGCTTGAGCGGCGCCAGCGGCGACTCCACGGCGTCCGAGTATTGCCCCTGCTCGCCGTAGGCCAGGGTAATAGGTGCGCCGAGCTTGTGCTCCGTAATGTATTGGAATTTCTTCAGATGCTCGCGCGCGTGATCCATACCAGCCGATTGCTGGTAAGCGCGCGACAAGCCGAACTCGGCCGAAGCGTGCAGCGGATTGATCCTCAAGGCATGTTGAAAAGCCTCAATGGCCTGCGGAAACTGCCTGGCTTGCGTGTAAGAGGATCCTAGAAAGTACCAGGTATCAGCGTCGTTCGCGTCAATCTCGGTCACGCGCTTGAAGGCTTCAATCGCCGCCTGCGCCTCGCCGGTATTCTTGGCCAGCAAGCCAACGTTGTACCACGCGTTCGGATTTTTCGGATTCTGCTTGACCACCTCTTCGAGTATGGATTTGGCCTCATCGATCTTCTGCAGATTCAGGTACGCGATGCCCTGATTCAGCCATGCAATCTCGAGTTTCGGATCAAGCTCCGCCGCTTGCTGAAACGCCTTCAGCGCCTTTTCGAAAAGCTGCTGATTCATGTAGGCGCAGCCGAGATTGTTCAGCCGCGCCGCTTCAACGGGATTCGACTGCGGTTCAGGCACGAGCAGGCCAAGGGCCGCGAGTAGCGTGGCGAAAAGCGCGAAGGCGGGCTTGAGGCTCATTGGAAGTGCAAATTTAACCACACAGGGCACTGAGGAACACAAAGGCTTGTCATCCTGAGCGAAGTTTAGCCGCGCAAAGCGCGGGCAAACGGAGTCGAAGGATCCCTGCCAGCTTGATCACATTCGAAGCGCGGCGAGACACTCTCGCGGCACCGGCGATCGGAGAATTCCTTGAAAAGTCGCAAGTCCGGTACAGTTGCAAGGGATCCTTCGACTGCGGGAATGCGTCCGCCACTGCGGACCCATTCCCTTCGCTCAGGATGACAACCTATTTGTATGCATGCGATGGCAAGTAGGGGCGATTCGCCGCAATTCCCTTCCCCTCCTGCACCGTCACCGTTTGCCCCGCGTTCACGTTCGACAATCGGTCGACTTGTCCGCTCGGCCACTGGATTTCCACGCCGTCGGCTTTCGTCTGCGAGCCCAGCCCGTAAGTGAGCACCAACTCACTCTGCGCCAGATAACTGGAGCCCGAGCGCAGCATCTTCTCCTGCTTGTCGCTGCCGGAGGTCACGCGCACGACTGCGCCGATACCGTCGCGGTTCGACCTGGTCCCGACCAGCCTGATTCGCAGGCTGTGATTCGTTCCACCCTCATTGTGATACAAGTGCGCCGGGCCCGCGTTGGTCGTAAGCAGGATGTCGAGAAACCCGTCATTATCGATGTCGGCATAGGCGGCGGCCCGCGCCACTTTCGGAGCGGCGAAGGCATCGCCCATTTGCGCAGTGACTTCCTGAAACTTCCCTCCGCCCAGGTTGCGGAACAAGTGCGGAGGCTCGGCATAAGTCACTCGTTTCTGCACACGCTCGATGCCATCTTCGATGTGGCCATCGGCGACAAAGATGTCCTCCCAGCCGTCGTTGTCATAGTCGAAAAAAAAGCAGCCGAAGCCTAGGGTAACCAGTGTATCCCGCCCAATTTCCGATTGCGGAGCTTCGTCCACGAACAGACCGTTGCCCTCGTTGTGATACAGCGAAACCATCTGGTTGGCGAGGTTAGTTATGAGGATGCTGGCATGACCGCTTCGGTCATAGTCGGCGGCATCAACGCCCATACCCGCCCGGGCCACGCCGTCTTCGCTGAAGCCGACTCCAGCCGCGATGCCGCGCTCCTCAAACGTGCCGTCCTTTTTATTTAGGTAGAGCTTGTTGGGCTGCGTGTCGTTGGCAATCAGGATGTCGGGCCAGCCGTCGCCGTTGTAGTCGAGAATCGCAACGCCCAGGCTCTTCGCGGTCGGATCGCCCAACCCAGCTTTCTGCGTGGCGTCCTCAAATTTCCCGCCGCCAAGGTTGCGCCAGAGGCGCACCGACGTGCCCTTGTACGATTCCGGCGTGCAATACGACTTATGCGCGCCGTCGAGCGTGCAGTAGAGATCGGTCTGCTCAGTCCATTGAACGTAATTCGCGACGACGAGGTCGAGCTTGCCATCACGGTCGTAGTCAACCCAGGCGGCGCTGGTCGAAAACTCGTTCGGCCCCCAGAGGCCCGCAGTCTTGGTCACGTCGGTAAACGTCCCATTGCCGTTGTTGTGGAACAGATGGCTTTGACCCAGAGCGGAAACGAAAATGTCGTCGAAGCCGTCGTTGTCGTAGTCGCCCACCGCAACCCCAAGCCCGTACATGGGAACCGCCAGACCGGCCTTGCGTGTGACGTCGGTAAAGGTGCCGTCGTGGTTGTTGTGGTAGAGCTTCAAGGCCGTTAATCCGGCGTGTGCGTGTCCGGGGAAATCCTCGCCGTTGATCAGCAGGATGTCAGGGTATCCGTCGTTGTCGTAGTCGATGAAGGCGCAACCAGGTCCCATCGTTTCCGGCAACCACTTCTTGCCAAATGCGCCGTTGTTATGCGTGAACTGAATTCCGGCCTGCGCGGTGACCTCGCGGAAATGAATTTGTTGAGCGGGGCTGGCTGAGTCGAGCCACAGAGGCACAGAGGCACAGAGCAAGACGAAAAAGAGAACTCTGTTTTCTCCGTGACTCTGTGGCTCCGTGGTGGATTGATGTCTGACACACAACATCTTATCGAAACGCTCCTTCGGCCGTTGCGACGTGTGCATTGCCGAGCGCCGGCAGCGGCACCGAAACATGTTCGTGAACCGCCTGCCGCTCGTTGTTGTCTTCGGGATGTTTTTGGCGGTAAGGACCGGTAAGTGCCTGCGATGATTCATCGGCCTTGAAGCGCAGATAGCGCGCCTGGTGCGCTTTCGACATCTTCTCGTCGCCCAGTCCGTTGTAAGAGAGCATCAGGTTGTAATGCGCCTGCAGGTCTTCCGGGTCGATGGCCAGCACCGCGTTCAACATTTTCACCGCATCTGCATACCGGTGCTGCAGGAACATCACGCGGCCCAGGTCGTTCAGCGCAACCCGATCGCGCGGATACTGCTCGAGAACTATATTCAGCCGAGCTGCCGCTCCAGTGTAGTCTCCGTCCGAGCGCAGCACTTTCGCATAGAAGAAATTTGCGCGTGCCAGATTCGGAGACAGCGCCAGCGCCTTCTCCAGCACCACGCGGGCGCGCTGCATATCGCCCTCCTGCACTGCACAGCGGCCCAGATTGACCCATCCGTCCGGATTGCTCGGATCGGCTTCAGTCACCTTCTGAAACGCAGCCGCCGCGCCTTTCAAATCTCCCTGTAGAAACAGTCCTATGCCGTAATCGTTCCAGCGCTGCCATTCATTTTTTCGGACGTCAGTTTTCGGCTGCGCGGCAGGAGTATTGTGTGCAACCACAGGGAGTGTGACTTCATCTTCCGCCACGACAACAATCGGCAGCTCGGGAATTTTTTCTTCCTTGGCCGACACCCCGGCTAGCGATGCGGTGAATACAGTCGGACGGTCGTCATAATCGGCCGAAACCGAATTCGGCGCCGCCGGGTCGGGCTGTCCGGCAAAGGCCTCGTGCGTGCCATACCAGGAAAATTTACGGTAGCAGAGCCGCGCATGCAGAGTGAGCTTGTTTCCGGTATTTTCAGGAATGTACATACGATAATGCACCGTATCCGCCGCCCCGGGAGGAATCAAACGCACATAAACCACCGCGCGCGTGGTCCATGCATTTCGTTTGTTGATAGGATTCCCGTGTGCGTCAATCTGCAACGACCGGTAGAAATGCGCTCCCTTTTCGACCGGGCCATGGCCGCTGTCCTCGACCATGCCGCTCCAGAAAATCGTCCGGCCCCTGACGTCGGTTCCCTTCAACTCGAGCCAAGTGTCATAAGCATCGACTGTGCCGCCCGGGAAAAAGTGCCCGACTTTTTTCGTGCGCACCACGACGTCCACTCGCACGGTGTCACCGCGGCGCAAGGCCGGTTGCACGCGGTTCAGTGGAGCCGTAGTCGCTACGGCCTCGCCACCGGCCTCGCCCGTCATCTTGCTCTCGGCTTCTTCACCTACTGCGAATGTGGTCGACAATTCCGACTGCGCCATCGCTCCGGTCTCCAGTGGGGCCTGCGCCGGCGAGAGCGCGAAAATATCGACCGTCAGCGCACCATTCTTCAGAAAGTCTTCCGTGAGCTTGAGCTGCGCCGCGTCTTCATTTGCGGTCGGCACCGCCATGTTCGCCGCTGGGAACTGGTGCGAATGCACGAACCCATTGACGCTGCCCTGGTCCTTCGACGCAACCATCGGCATGTGGCAATCGGCGCATTGCTGCGGCTTAAGCGGATAATAAAACGACCGCGCTCCCTGCCCGGAAACTCCACTGGCCTGCCAGTTGTCGTACTCGTTGAAGCCGCGGAACCAGCGATAGTGATTCACCGGAACGTCGAGATGCACCTTGTGGCACGACGAACAAAACTCGGCCGTCTGCTCGCGCATGAAGGGCTTGAGAAACACGCGGCGATGCGGCTCCGGATTCAACTTGATCAAAAAATCGTGCAGTGCCCGCACCACCGGATTCTTTGTCGCCGCCAGCTCGTGCAGTTTGGGATACTCCAGGTAAAAATCGCCCTGTCCCATCGTGCTCTTCACCTGGGCGATGGCGTGGCACATCATGCAGCCCAGCCCGGCCTGCGCCTCAGGACGGTGCACGATCTGTTTGATCGGCGTATCCATGATCCCTGCATAGAGCACAGCTGGATCGTGGCATCCGCCGCACCATTTCGAGGGCCTGGTGCCGATCGTATCCTGCATATATTCGATCGCCTTGCGGTACCACTGATTGTTGAACGACGAAAAATGATGCGCCGAGCTGAACCACTGGTTGTAAATGTCTTCGTGGCAGCGCTTGCACGAGTCCGACTCCATGAAGAACTTGCTGGGAATCTTCTGGTGTCCGTAAACCTGGGCAGAACTGGGAAAGAACGGCCCCTCGGGTCCGTCACCCTCTCCATTCATGCTTTCTGGAGGCATGGTGGGGTTTTCGATGCGATTGCGCGTCTGCCAACTCTCGCGCACGGAGCGCGCGGCGTAGCCGATGCAAGCGAGAAGCACAAGGCAGATGGCAATCCGCAGCAAAGCTGCGCCTGAGCCAGATTTCGTTGAGCCGCTCTTCGACAATTCATGATTCCCAAGCCGAACCGCGATCAGCAAGCCCACGCCCGCCGCCGAAATCACAATGTGGAAATAGAGCTTGCTCCATTCAGCGCGCGGAGTGCCGGTCTTGATCAGAACCAGCCCTGAGACGGCTCCCACCGCTACCAGCACCCAGCCGCACCGTGACGCGAAGTTTCCGCTGCGCAGCAGACGTAACGAGAGCGGGATGAGCAGGATAGTGGCGAATACGCCTCCTACCGCATGCAGCAGAACAACACCCGCGTAGAAGAGGTTCGTCTGGGGAAACGCGTAGAGATATAGCGCCGACACACACAAGAAAACCATAAGCCACACAAGAGCGCGGCTGCCGAATCCGCCTGAACTGGGCATCTCGTGCATGTAAATAGGTTTGCGAGTGGACAAACTGACACCAGCCCCACAGTGGCTGGCGCTACGCGGCACCAACTCTAGCGGGGGGAGCTTGCAGGGCGAAATAGTAAAAAACAACTAGGCCGGGCCCCTCGCGGTTAGCAGATCGGCGGAACCCTCCACGCTCCGCACTGTTTCTCCAGCACCTCGGCGACGGCTAGCACCTGTTCCTCCTCCCACGGACGGCCGACGATCTGCACGCCAATCGGTAAGCCGTCTGACGAGCGGCCGACGGGAACCACCATCGCCGGATTCCCGATCAGGTTGAACCATTCGGTGTAGCTCCATGCATCGAGATAGTTCACCGTCTTGCCTTCGACTCGCCACGCACGCTCGCCGTGGCGAAATGCCGGAATCGCCGCGGCCGGGCAGAGCAGGACGGGATACTGCTTCATCTGCGCCAGAAATTTCGCGCGCAATTCATCGCGCCGAAACCACGCGTTCAGAAGCGATTCGGTGGTGAGTTCCGGTTCAGCTGCGGACCACTCCAGAAACTGCTTCAGCATTGGGCTGATGTCGTGTTCTCGTCCCCGAAACATCGGTTCAATCAGCATGCCTCCAACTTTGACGAAGAACTTTTTCCACAATTCGCACGCTTCTTCCAGACCGTAGAGGCGAAACTCGTCCACTCGGAATCCAGCACGCTGCAAGGCCTCCGCCGCAGTTCTCACGGCTGCGCAGATTTCCGAAGTGACTGGCGTTCGTCCATCATTAGCGAAATATCCGATCCGCAAGCTCTTGACTTCCTCACCCTCAGGCCAGCGCACAGGCACAGGGGCGGAGGACGTGTCGCCTTCGTCCGGCCCCTGCATCACTTCGAACAGAGTTTTCACATCCGCAACTGTGCGCGCCATCGGACCCACCACGCCGATCAGCGCAAAAGGCCCGCTAGAAGCCGGAAAATGTCCGGTGGCCGGAATGCGCCCCGGAGTTGGCTTGAGCCCGCAGATGCCGGTGAAGTGCGCCGGCACTCGAATCGAACCACCACCATCGCTGCCCACGCCTCCTGCGGACATGCCCGCGGCGATCGCGGCCGCTTCGCCTCCGCTGGAGCCGCCGGGCGTACGTTCGAGATCCCATGGGCTTTTCGTCCTGCCGTAAAGCCGATTGTCCGTCTCCCAAGCCATCAGCAGTTCCGGCGTGTTAGTCACTCCGAGCACAATTGCTCCCGCAGCGCGCAGCCGCGCCACGAGAGGGGCGTCTTGCGCACCCACGATTCCCGAGCGCAAGCGCGTGCCGCACTCCCACCGAAATCCGGTCACTTCCACCGAGCTTTTGATGCTGATGGGAACGCCGTGCAGCGGCCCGAGCAAAGCGCCTCGCAGCACCGCAGCATCGGCTTGCCTGGCCTCGCGGCGTACACGCTCCGGATCCACATGCACGAACGCATTCAACTTAGAGTTGAGCCTGTCGATTTTTTCGAGGTGAGCGTCAACCAGTTCGACGGCGGAGATTTTCCTGTTGCGGATTTGCCGCGCCATTTCGGTCGCCGACAAAAAAGTAAGGTCATTCATAGCGTTGGAGACGTTCACGGCGGGACGGCCGCCCGCCCCGCATGGCTCGGTCGATCGCATTCTTTTCTTCGTCGGTCAGGTGGCGCCATGCTCCCTTCGCCAGCGTGCCCAATTGCAGCGGACCGATCGCCGCTCGCACCACACGAAGCACCTCCACTCCCATGGCCGCGAGCATGCGCCGAATCTGCCGGTTCTTGCCTTCGTCGAGAACAATCTCAAGCCAGGAGTTCTTCTCTCCGGAGCGCAGCAGACTGGCACTCCGCGCTCGAAGGCACTCGCGATCGATTGTCACGCCACGCGTTAGCGCAGCGAGAATTTCGTCGTCCGCCACCCTGTTGATTTGCACGTGGTACGTCTTCTCAATATGCGTCTCGGGAGCAGCGACGCGACTGGCCCAGTCGCTATCGTTGGTTAGCAGGAGCAAGCCCTCGCTTGCCTTATCCAGCCGTCCAACAGGAGCAACCCACGGCAGCGACGCTCCTTCGACCAAGCTGTAGATGGTCTCACGGCCCTTTTCATCTGAAGTAGTCGTGACCAGGCCGCGAGGCTTGTTCATAACGAGGTAAATTTTCTCTTCAGGCTCAACGGGTCTGCCGTCGACCCAAATGCGGTCGCTCCCAAGACGAACTGCAGCTTCCATGTTTCTCTGCACCGTGCCGTTCAACCGGACTCGCCCCGCGTGAATCAGTTTCGCAGCCTGCGAGCGCGAGCAATACCCAAGCTTCGAGAGAGCCCGAGCCAGCCCGATTTTGCGCGTTTCATCTTTCCGCGACACCGGTTCATCCTACTCGATGCCAGGATGCGTCTCCATTCTTCACGCAGAATCCCGCACCGCTTGCTGCTATGATGACGTTGCAAGATCGCCACGAAGAGGTTGGCCATGCAGCATTCCCCACGTTTCCTGAAAATTGTCGATGACGCCCGGTCGCGTGTGCGCGAGACCAACGTAGACGCGGTCAAGGCCCGCATGGATCGCGGCGAAAAGTTCCTGCTGGTGGATGTCCGCGAGGAAAGTGAATTTGCCAAAGACCATCTCCCCGGCGCCATTCATCTCGGCAAAGGCATCATCGAGCGTGACATCGAATCGCGCGTGCCCAATCTTCATACCGAAGTGGTTCTTTATTGCGGCGGCGGTTTCCGCTCCGCTCTTGCCGCTGACAATCTGCAGACGATGGGCTATACCAACGTGATTTCCATGGACGGTGGAATCCGCGGCTGGCGGGAGAAGGGCTATCCATTGACGCGCGAGTGAAGAACGAATACATATTGTCGATTTCAGATTGAAGATTTCAGATTCAAACCCCTGCCCGTGCGCTGCCAAATCTGAAATCTGCAATCTCAAATCAGCAGTTGTCCTGTCGGTTCTGTGATAATCTGCGCATTCTCTGCGTATGAACGGCCGCATCTTCTTCTGGTCTCTGACCTCGGCACTCGCTGGATTCCTTTTTGGCTTCGACACCGTGGTGATCTCCGGAGCTGAGAAGACAATTCAAGCGCTCTGGGGCCTGAGTCCCGGCGTGCACGGCATCGCCATGGCCTCGGCACTGTACGGGACAGTCGTCGGCTCCCTCATCGGCGGCTGGCCCGCCGACCGCTTCGGACGCAAAGCCACACTGCTCTGCATCGGCGTCCTTTACTTTGTCGGGGCCGTGGGCTCGGCTCTGGCGACCGACGTTGCCCTCTTCATCGTCGCGCGCGTCATCGGAGGCCTTGGCATCGGCATATCGACCGTCGTTGCCCCCATGTACATCTCAGAGATCGCGCCACCCAGGCAGCGTGGCCGGCTCGCTGGTATGTTCCAGTTCAACATCGTTTTTGGGATCCTGATCGCGTTCGTTTCCAACGCGTTGCTCGCAGGCGTCGGCGAAAACGCCTGGCGCTGGATGCTCGGCGTGGCTGCGTTCCCGTCGGTGCTCTACACCGCGTTCTGCTTCGGTCTTCCCGAAAGCCCACGCTGGCTTCTGGCGAAGAAGGGTGACCGCCAAGCCGCGTTGGGAGTCCTCGGGCGAATCGAGCCAGAAGCTTCAAACAAGGATATCGCGGCCGAGGCCGACGCGATTACGGCTGCATCGTCGGAACAGGCGTCCTCCGGGCATTTCTGGACTCACCGTCTTCGCAAGCCGATCCTGCTCGCCATCCTGATCGCCTTCTTCAATCAACTCTCCGGCATCAACGCGATTCTCTACTTCGCTCCGCGAATTTTTGAGCTGGCCGGCCTGGCCACCAAGGCCGCTCTCTTGCAATCGGTCGGCATCGGCGTCACCAATCTTGTCTTCACCTTTGTCGGACTCTGGCTGATCGACCAACTGGGCCGCCGGACGCTTCTGTATATTGGCTCATTCGGCTACATCGGTTCGCTCGGTCTCACCGCATGGGCCTTCTTTACCGGACATTTCTCGATCGTGCCGGTTTGTGTGTTCGCCTTCATCGCCGCCCATGCTATCGGCCAGGGGGCGGTAATTTGGGTTTTCATCTCAGAGATCTTCCCCAACCGTCATCGCGCCGAGGGCCAGACTCTCGGCAGTTTCACACACTGGGTCTTCGCCGCGCTGCTTACAACCTTCTTCCCGAAGATGGTTTCGGCTTTCCCTCCCGGTTACATCTTCTCGTTCTTCGCCGGCATGATGGTGCTTCAGCTGATTTGGGTGAAAACGCTGGTGCCAGAGACAAAGGGCGTCCCATTGGAACAGATTCAGCAGCAACTGGGCATTTCGTAGGGTCAACGTTGGAAGATCAGCGTTGCTGGTCAGCCTCGCGGGTGAGCCTTGAAAAGCTCAGCGTTGCGGCAGCGCAGGAAGGGCCACCTTCTGTGCAATTCCCTGCCCCTCGACGACGGTGTAGATGAAATTGGCTGGCACGTTTCGCAAAACTTCACTTCCACCATTCGGCCATCGAATGGTGACCTCGCTCATCGTCTCATTCGATCCCAAACCGAAGTGCAACCGCAGATCGTTCTGCGAAATGTAACTCGCGCCTCCGCGCACCTCATCCAGTTGCACGAGCGCGCCGGCTTTCACCGTAACGCGAGTTCCGATTGCGGCCTTGTTGCTCTTCGTGCCCACCAGTTTGAACAAAACACGGTGATTGGGGCTGTCATTGTGATTGAGCAGAAGCGAAGGCGGCTCGCCGACATTCAGAACCACCATATCCACGTTACCGTCGTTGTTGATGTCACCAAACGCCACGCCCCGCCGCGACTTTAGTGGCAAGTCTGCCAGCGTGGCTGAAACATCGTCAAACGTTCCATCGCGATGATTGCGCAAGAGCACAAGCGGCTGCCGGTAGTTGGCGGTCCCGGAAATCGTATCCACCTGCGGATAGACATGGCCGCTGGCGATGAAAATGTCGAGCCAGCCATCGTTATCCATATCGAAAAACGATGTGCCCCAACTCACCAGCGGGTACGTGGGTTTCAGAACTTTCGACCGCACGCTCACATCCGCAAAGCTGTCTTTTCCCAGATTGTGGTAAAGCGTCGAACCCTGCTCCGTAAAATTCGTCACCAGCATGGAGAGGCGGCCCTCGTGCAAATAGTCGCCCCACGCCACGCCCATTGATCCCTGTTCCTGGCCGTCGCCGCTCAGTGCGACGCCCGAGAGCAGGCCAACGTCTTCGAACGTACCGTCGTGATTGTTGTGGTAAAGAAAATTCGGCCCGGCATCGTTGGCCACGTAAAGATCCGGCCAGCCATCATTGTCATAGTCGCCCCAGGTTGCACCCAGCCCGTAGTAATGATTCGGATCGTCCACGCCGGCTTTCTTCGAGACCTCCTCGAACGTCCCGTCACCTTTATTGTGGTAGAGCAGATCCGATTCGCCCGGCATTCCCCACGGTCCGCACTGCACAAGAATTCCTTTGAAGCGGCAAAAGCGCGGATCGTTGCCGAACTCCGGCAGATGGTCAATGTCAACGTGGACGTAGCGCGAAACAAAAAGATCGACGTGGCCATCGCGATCGTAATCGGCCCAGGCCGCGCCGGTGCTGAACCCTCCGCCGCCAACGCCGGCCTTTTCCGTCACGTCCTCGAACTTACAGTTGCCGAGGTTGTGATAGAGCACGTTGCCACCAAAGCCCGTGACATAAATATCCTGCAGGCCGTCGTTGTCGTAGTCGGCAACCGCAACACCCATGCCCCAGCCCTTGTGCGTGAGGCCTGCTTCCTTGGTAATGTCGCTGAACTTGATATTCTTCGGATCGGCGGGATCGGTGTCCTGATGGTACAACGTGATCATCGGGTCACCGCCTTTGCGAAAACGCTCCACCGAGGAACCGTTCACGGTGATGATGTCGAGTTTGCCGTCGTTGTCGCAGTCAATCAGGCCGACGCCACCGCTCATCGACTCAACCACGTACTTCTTGTCCGCGGAGGAAATGTGCGGCACAGTCAAGCCCGCTTGTACTGCTATGTCTTCAAAACGTGGAACCGCCGCCGACGGCGTTTCAGGCTTGGCTGGCGCGCTCTGAACGGATGCGACTGCAGCGAGAATCGAAATCCAGACGTTTTGTTGTATGGGCATCGTTGAGCGATTATATCCAAGGCTCCGCGACCGAATCGCAAGACGCTATCCGACGTAGCTTATTGCAAAGTCGAGGTAGACTACTCGCGCAGCTTATCCACTCCACTATGAGATCTTCGCTCGTGCACTTGCTCCGCCAACAGGCATTCCTTAGATCCCGTTGGCGTTTTCTCCTGATTCTGATCCTGGCTACTCTCCCGCTCGCGGCTCAGCGTGACCCCGTTCTCAAACAGATTGACTTGCCCCATCGCTATTACTACCGCGAAATGTATCTCCCGCAGCTGACGACCGGGCCAGGCTCGGCCGCGTGGTCTTCCGACTCGCGTTCGCTTGTCTACTCCATGGCTGGGACGCTGTGGCGGCAAGAACTGGACTCCAGCACCGCCGAACAGCTCACCTCCGGCCCCGGATACGACTACCAGCCCAATTGCTCGCCCGACGGCCGCTGGGTCGCATACGTGACTTATCTCAAGGATGCCGTCGAGCTTTGGGTTTTGGACTTGCAGACGAAACAGTCGCATCAACTCACCTCGGACGGCGCAGTGAACGTCGAGCCGCGATTTTCTCCCGACGGCAAGCGCCTCGCCTTCGTTTCGACTTCGTACAACGGGCGTTTCCACATCTTTGTTGGCGACTTCAGCGGCGGTGAACTCACCAATGTACGGCGGCTGACCGGTGAAAACCGCAGCAGTCTCCCGCGTTTCTACTACAGCGAGTTTGATCACGAGATCAGTCCTGCCTGGTCGCCCGACGGCGCAGACTTGATTTTCGTTTCCAATCGCGGCCACATCTATGGCACCGGCGGACTTTGGCGGATGAAAGCCGAACCAGGAGCCGAAGCGCGCGAGATCCATTACGAAGAAACTGCATGGAAAGCCCGGCCCGACTTTTCACCCGACGGCAAGCGCATCGTGTACGCATCTTATCTCGGCGGTCAGTGGCATCAGCTCTGGACCATGCCCTCCGACGGCGGTGACCCGTTCCCTCTTTCGTATGGCGATTACGACAACGCCAACCCGCGATGGTCGCCAGACGGTAAACAGATCGCATTCATTTCGAATCGTGGCGGCAACACTTCTCTTTGGACGCAGGAAATTCTGGGCGGAGCGCAGCACCAAATCACCGCCAAAGACAAGCGTTACCTCAAGCCGACGGGGCACCTGAGCATTGCCGTTCTCGATCCATCCGGAAAACCGACTCCGGCACGCATCTCCGTGACCGCCGAGGATGGCCGTGCCTATGCTCCTGACGATGCCTGGATGCATGCGGAAGATAATTTCGTCCGCGCGGAACGCGCATTCGAGTCCCACTACTTTCACAGCGCCGGAAACGCGGAGCTGACTGTTCCCTTAGGCCGCGTACGAGTGGAAGTCATGAAGGGATTTGAATATCAGATCGCCCGCGAAACCGTGCTCTCGAGCCTTCACGCCCAGCTCGTCATTCATCTCAGACCGCTGCAGATCCCTGCCGATCCGAATTCGCAGTGGCTCAGCGCCGATCTGCACGTTCATATGAACTATGGCGGCACATATCGCAATACTCCGGAGAACCTGGTTGCGCAGCAGGCCGGTGAGAATCTTTTTCTCGTCGAGAATCTGGTGGTCAACAAAGAGCAGCGGATTCCCGATATCGCCAACTTCCGCACCACGCCCGATCCGGCTTCAACTCCATCACACTGGCTCCTTCACGGACAGGAGTTTCACACGCCCTACTGGGGACATCTGGGCTTGCTGCACCTGACCGAAAACTTTCTCCTGCCTGACTACGCTTCGTACGGCAATACTTCCGCGGCTAGTCTCTTCCCTACCAACGCTGATGTCGCCGATCTCGCGCACCGGCAGCAGGGTCTCGTTGGTTATGTTCATCCTTTCGACATCGATGTTGATCCCATACATGACCCAACGCTGATTCAGGGCCAGCCACTCGACGAGGCGCTCGAACTTCCAGCGGATGTCGCCCTGCACAAAGTTGATTACATCGAGGTCCTGGGTTTCAGCGATCACCGCATGACCGCATCGGTTTGGTATCGTCTGCTCAATTGTGGCTTCCGTCTGCCGACCGGCGCCGGCTCCGACACCATGGCCAACTACGCTTCCTTGCGCGGACCCGTGGGTCTGGTGCGCGTCTACGCGAGCATTTCAAAATCAGCGCCCGGCGCGGCATCTCGGCTCGGCGCTTCACAATCGCTCGAAAACTGGTTCGACTCGCTCAAGCACGGACGCACTTTCGCCACCAACGGACCATTACTCGGATTCACGCTTGGCGGCAAAGCAATCGGCGACGAAATGAAACTCCCAGCCGGTGAGAACCAGGTGAAATTCACGGCTTGGCTGCGTTCCATCGTTCCGGTGGATCACCTTGAAATTGTTTGCAACGGACGGGTTGTCCGCGATCTGAAGTTAAGCCGCGACCGCCAATCTGCCGATGCAGAAGGCGCGATCCCGATTTCACAAACCGGATGGTGCGTGCTTCGCGCTTCCAGCGACAAGCCGGAGCATCCCGTGCTCGACGACTATGTTTACGCTACGACGAGCCCGGCCTACATCAACGTGTCGGGGTCGACGTCGAAAGCAACTGACGATGCTGCATTTTTCGTCGCCTGGATCGACCGGCTCACCGAGGCAGCCAAGGCGAACCATAACTGGAACACTGACGCCGAGAGAGCGAGCGTCCTCGAGACTTTGGATCGAGCGCGACAGCTTTACATCAACCTGCAGAAGTAGCTGCGTCGACTACCTGCCACCTCATAAATCGCTTTGAAAGGGCGCGGCTTTCAGCCGCGCCGCGAGTTCTTGTCGGCAATGGCCAAAGCATCTATGATGCCAGCACTTTTCACGAACACTTAATGCTTGAGTGATAGGCTATTAAACAGCGCGCAATATTGTGCTAGATCGCGTGATATCAAGGAGGCGCTCCCTGCCGGTGCCAAAGACACGGCTGACAAGAGACCCATGAAGCCAGGTGACCAATTCTACGCTCTGCTTCTTGGCCGCAAGATCGCTATCCGATCGATCACGAGCATTCTGACCGTCGTCCGGCCGGGGAGCTGGAGCATTGTGCTGGTGGTGGCAAGCTGCGTCTTGGCCACAGCCCAGAATGTGGTTTTGACGGGCGCCCTCGCTGGACGAGTAACGGACCAGAGCGGAGCCGCGGTCGCGAGCGCGTCGGTGGTGCTGCGGAATCTCGGCACCGGCGTGCAACAGTCTGCAACGACCAACCACACCGGACTCTACCGGTTTCAAGCGCTCATGCCGGGCACTTATTCCGTTACAGCCAGCTTGAAGGGATTTCGCGATGTCGAGGCCCTGGTCAGAGTCCTAGTCGGAAACACGACGTTGCAGGACGTCACGCTGCAGGTGGGAGCAGGCGGCGAGGCGGTTCGAGTAGTCGGGACGGCGCCTCTGCTGCGGCCGGCGGAATCCTCGGCCAGTACGGTGCTGGATCGGTCGTTGATCGACGATCTGCCGCTCAACGGACGAAAATACACCAACCTCATGACCCTGACGCCTAACACCAGCTACGACGGCGATACCGGACTGGTGAGCATCGCCGGACAACAGGGCGGCGAGGACTCCGGGTACGCCAATGGAAATGGGTCCAGCGCCTTTACGGTGGATGGAACTAATGCCACCAACAATTACTTCTCGGACATCGTTGGCCGCTACCGCATTCCTTATTTATACGGCGAGGATTCGATCCAGGAGTTTCAGGTTGCGGTCAGCCCTTATTCCGCTATCTATGGCGGGGGCGCAGGTTTTGTCAATGCGGTGACGCAGTCGGGGACGAATGTGTTCCACGGGAGCGCGTTCTATTACGACCGGAACTCCGTGTTCGGCGCCAACGACGCACTGGATGAATCGGTTGGCAACCCCAAACCCCCGGACTCGCTGCAGCAATTCGGTATTGGATTGGGCGGGCCGATCAAGCGCAACCGCTTGTGGTTCTTTCTCGATTACGAGCAGCAACTCCGGAACAATCCGATTCCGGTGATCAATCAGGCCCTGTACACAACACCGGCGACCCTGCCAGCTTTTCTGAACACCAACTTTGGCATTCCTTTCGGAACTCTGCTGCCTGCGCCGAATGGGCCGTTACCCATGCCGGGAACCGATACAACGTCATCCGTTCAGGCCGATCCAGCTGATCCGGTTTACCTGCAGCAAGTATCGAACGTGATCAATGCATTGAACTCCAATCTGGGCACCAAATCTAGAAAAGGCAATGACGTCGTGGTTACGTCGCGGCTGGACTACCAGGCCACTTCGCGCGACGGTTTGTTCCTCAGCATGAATTTCAATCGCTTCAGCTCCCCCGGGGGCGTCATCACCGATCCGACCGTCGGCAACTACGGCCTGCAGACGCTGGCCAATGCCTATGTGCACACCTTCCAGGCCAGCCTGGGCTGGACGCACACTTTTTCTGCCGGCCTGCTGAACGAGTTCCACACCGGCACTTCGCAGGATAACGAAATCGCAACCCCCACCGGACTGGCTCCGAACACTCCCACTATCGTCCTGGACAGCCCGGCGGCATTTACGCTGGGCAACGCGGCGTTCTCCATTGGAAAGGTGTTCGAAAGACAGTACTCGCTGGCCGACCGCATCGACTATGTGACCGGCAAGCACACGCTGCAATTTGGGTTTGATTTCAACCGTTCCTGGGATGCAGATACCAATGACGGCGGCGCCGATCCTAACGAGGCGGTCGATTTCGGATCGCCGCTGGGTCTGTACGAATTCCCGAATCTCCAAGCCTTTGCCCTGGGCGAGTACATCAACTTCAGTCAGGCTGCGGGCAATCCGACATTCTCTTTCGCCGTGCCTTATTACGGATTCTATGTGCAGGATACGTTCCGCGCGTGGCCGCGATTGACACTCGAGATGGGTCTGCGCGAAGACTTTCAGGTGTATCCGCAGCCGACCGAGAATCCCGCATTCCCGCTCACCGGACAATATCCGAATCAATTCCAGCGGCTCGCGCCCCGCCTCGGATTTGCCTGGCAGCCGGTCGAGCACACAGTAGTGCGCGGCGGTTTCGGCATGTTTTACACGAACATGAACGGATTGAACTACCGCAACGCCGTGATCTCGAACGGACTGGCCACGCAGCAGGCCTCGGTCAGCGCCAGTTACAATGGAGGGGCGCCGAACCAGCAGGCGCCTACATTCCCGACTATCCTTCCCGCCGATTCGCCGTTGTTCGGAGCGTCTCCTGACATTTCGCTGGTCTCGCCCCAGTTCCGCGTGCCCTACATCTTACAAGGGAGCCTGCAGATTGAGCGTGAACTGGCCGAGAACACAACTCTGAGCATCGGCACCATGTGGAATCATGGCGTACACATTCTTTCCGGCAGCGCCTATGACCTGAACTTGAATCCGCTACAAGGGACGACGACCTACATCGTTTGTCCTCCGAACGTCGCGACGCTGCCCTGCAGCGGGCCCACATACGTCTTGCCCAACATGGACAGCGGCCTGCTCACAGAAGGCCGCATCAACTCGAATCTAAACGAGATCAATGAGCTGATCAGCCCCGGGCAAAACCACTACAACTCGTTCTTCGTGCAACTACAGCGGCGCATGGCGCGCGGTTTGTCCCTGCAAGCCTCTTACACCTTCGCCAAGAGCATGATGCTCGATGGCATGGACTTCAACAACCAATTCGACTTCAGCAACACGCATGCTCCATCGCTGCTGGACCAACGGCAACGCATCACGTTTGCTGCCGTCTACCATCCGCAACTGGGACAACTCGTGCGTTCCGGTGCTGCACGGCGTTTGCTCTCGGATTGGACGCTGAGCACATTGATGGAGTTCTCTTCCGGGCGTCCTTATGCGGGCCTGCTGAGTCCCGCCTGCACCAGCCCGGCGCCCTTGTCGCTCAGCACTTGCACTGGGGTAACCCGGCGTAACGTCACCTACGGCAACGACAACCTCAATGACACAGCCTTCAACCAGGACACAGCCAACACCGCCGGCGGCATCAACGGCGCCGGACCCACTCCCGGCATTGGGCTGAATTCGTTCTACGGCCCGTGGCTGGCGCGGATCGATGTCGGCCTGGGTCGGAGCTTTACCCTCCGCGAAGGCAAGGAGCTCGAACTGCAAGCCCAGGCGTTTAATCTGTTCAACCATCCCAACTACTACGTGCAGAACGGCGACGGCGTCAATCAGCTGCAATATAACCCGATCGGGACCAACTGCGGCGACGGTTTGCACCTGGACCAGACTTGCTATCTCGTCCCCAACTCGGGACCGGGCAACTTCGGAACGCTGCAGGAAATCAGTCCGAACGGTCTGCCTCGCGTCTTACAGCTCTCGGTGCGATTTACCTTCTAGACTGACTCCCGCTCCGGCAGAAGAAAATCCCGGACTAACCGAAGAGTGGATCCGCTCTGTTGCGAGCAGTTTCGTACTCGTCATCTGCTGACACCGGACTGAACCACGTGAGATGATGAATCGCTTTTTCATTCCGGAGCTCAAGAATGGCCCCCCTTGATCACTCATTGATTTTCAGACGCTGGAATCTGATCGCAATCGTTTTCTTGCTCTGGCCGTTTACCACCACCGCTCAATCGCCTGACAACCTGTCGGAACGCATTCAGAAGGTCACCAGCCGGCCGGAATTTACCCACGCTCACTTCGGAATCGAGTTTTACTCTCTCGACAGTGGAAAAGTCCTGTACGCTCTCAACTCCGACAAACTGATGGTGCCTGGCTCAACCACCAAACTCCTGACGGAAGGAACCATCCTAGAATTGCTGGGAGGCGACTACCGCTTCCACACTCGTGTCTATCGCACCGGTCCGGTCAACAAACATGGCAGGCTCGAGGGCGACCTTGTGCTGGTGGCCAGTGGAGATCCGAATCTCTCGGGTCGCATTCAGCCTGACGGCACGCTGGCCTATGAGAACGAGGATCATTCCTACGGCGGGCGCGACAGCAAGGGCATTGGCGACCCGCTGTTTGTCATTCGGGAAATCGCCGACCAGGTCGCCAGCCACGGGATCAAGCGCATCAACGGCAGCGTGCTGGTCGACGCCAGTCTGTTCCCTGAGGGCGAACGGGAACTCGGGACCAACGTTGTCATTTCCCCGATCGTCGTGAACGACAATGTCATCGACGTGATCGCGACAGGCGGAGCGAAAAAAGGCGATCCCGTCACCCTGCAGGTCTCGCCGAAAACCTCGTATCTTCAAATCATCAATCAAGCGACCACCGGAGAAGCAGGTTCCAAGCCGAGTCTCAACTTCACCGATGAGAAAGTCGACGCAGATGGAACGCGCAGCGTAACCCTCACCGGCACGCTGGCCGCGGGCGCCAACTCCGGCATGATGCCCTACGCAGTGCCTGAACCCAGCCAGTTTGCCGCCACCTTGCTGACCGATGGGCTGCGGGCCAAGGGAATTGTCATCTCACCACGCCGTGCAGCCGGGGCCGTGAATTTCAAAGAACTCGCTGCCAAATACACACCCGAGAACATGGTTGCCGAGCACGTCTCGCCTCCTCTAAAGGAAGAAGTAAAAATCACTCTGAAGGTCAGCCAGAACCTCCACGCCAGCATGGCGCCGTCTTTGATAGGCGCACTCGTTGCGCACAAAGACAAAGACATCAGCCAGGCTGGATTTGATCGGGAGCAGGAATTTCTCAAGAAAGCCGGCCTCGATCTGACGGGAGCGTGCCAGAGCGACGGCGCTGGAGGGAACGCGTTTTTCACCGCCGACTTCATGGTGCACTACCTGACCTTCCTGACGAGCCAGAAGGACTTCAACGACTTCCATCGCGGACTGCCGATTCTCGGCCAGGACGGCACGCTTTTCAAGATCCAGGTGAACTCGGCCGCAGCCGGACACGTACAGGCGAAAACGGGTACTTATGTCGTTTACGACGCCCTTAACAAAAAGCTGATGGTTACCGGCAAGGGCCTCGCCGGCTACGTACAAACCAGAAGTGGTCAACATCTGGCGTTCGCGGCCTACGTCAACATGGTCGAAGTTCCCATGGACGACCCCGACGCCGTGCAAAAGATTGGCGGCGAGGCTTTGGGCGAAATCGCGGCCGCTGCCTATGAGTCGAACTAACGGGTGATGCGACCTGACGGATCGCATCGGGAATCGTCAGGTTACAACGCACTACCAGTGTGCGAAAAGTTATCCCATGCCTAGCGCATGGACAGACAGTGCTCCTCACGTGCATCGTCCCGTAACTCGCCCGCTTCTATTGACACCGACCTGACCCTGCCTTAAATTCACTCCTACAGCGAGTTGGCCTGTCGAAGAGTTTGGGAATCTTCGATCCGAGGGGGCTCCTCCTCGCTGCTTCCCAGAAATCTGAGCGAAATGGTGTGCGCGGCCGGACGGCTGACGCCAGCCCCGCCGGCTTGTACCGTCGCTTGAGAGGTCACGAGGAAGGAGCGCCTGAGTATGATCTCCCAGGCAAACATCTCACCCAATACCCCCATGGGAGCAACTCTGATTCCTGGAGGCGGGGCCACCTTTCGCGCCTGGGGGCCGCTGGCCACTGCGGTATACGTTAACGGCACATTCGGTGGCTCTTCTCTGACGGGACAAACCGACAATCTCCTACTGGCAAAGGATGCGAGCGGCTATTGGACGGGGTTTGTCGGCCCTGCTCAGGAAGGTGACGCTTACACATTTCTCGTTGTGGGCCCCAGTGGTCCCGGCCCCAAGCGCGACCCCTATGCCCGCGAACTAGCGCCAGCCTCGGCATTTCCCAACTGCAACAATCTGATACGCTCCGCTACTGCCTATCCCTGGCACGACGCGGCATTCGTCACGCCCGACTTCAGCGACATGATCATCTACCAGTTGCACGTGGGAACCTACAATCCCGGCGCGGCCGGTGCGGCATCAACATTTCTCGATGTCATCGCCAAGATTCCCTATCTCGCGGCGCTCGGCATTGATGTTCTGCAACCTTTGCCCATTGATGAAATGGAAACCGATCCCTCGATGGGCTATAACGGTGCCGATCTGTTCTCTCCCGACTTCCCCTACGTGGTTACTGACCCGGCGGCTCTAAATGCTTACCTGACGACAATCAATGGCTTGCTCACCGCAAAGGGCTGCTCACCGCTTCAGCTTGGCGACATTACCCCTGGCCCGGCTCAGCTCAAGGCCTTAGTCGATCTGTGCCATCTCTACGGCATCGCAGTCGTGTTCGACGTCGTCTACAACCACGCCGGCGGATTCACGGTGAACGGGAAACTCGACGATAACTGCATCTACTATTGGGACCGTGCCAAAAACGTCGGCAACAATAACGACAGTCTGTATTTCACTGATCAAGACCGGGGAACCGGAGGACTCTCCTTCGCTCTTTGGAAAAACGATGTCTGCCAATTTCTCATCAACAATGCCTTGTACTATATTGGCGAATTTCACGTCGACGGATTCCGCTATGACGAAATCAGCGGCCTGCTTTCGATGAACTGCGATTCGGGCTGGACGTTTTGCTCGAACCTCACGAATACGCTGCGTTACGTGAAACCGCGGTTATTGCAAAACGCCGAGTACTGGCCTTTCGAATTTAGCAACTATCCCAAACCATGGCCATCGATTGTGACCCCCACGTCCAGTGGTGGCGCCGGCTTCGACGTGGTGCAGCATGACGGACTGCGCGCCGCCGTTCGCGGCGCGGTCGCCGCGGCTTCCTATGGTCAGAGTGCCGCCATCAACTTCGACGCCATCGCCTCAAACCTCTACCCGCAGGGATTTGCCCATGGCTGGCAAGCGGTCCCTTGCGTTGAGAATCACGATATCGTGAAAGTTGGAGCAGAGCTGCGCATTCCTGCCCTTGCGGATGGCTCGAATCACGAGTCGTGGTATGCGCGCAGTCGCTCCCGCTTTGCCACCGGCTTGCTGCTGACTGCTCCCGGGATTCCGCGGATTTTTATGGGGCAGGAGTTTCTGGAAGACAAGCAGTGGAATTGGGATCCCACTTCGCCCAACCTGATCTGGTGGGCTGGCTTGAATCCAGGAACCGATGCCGCGCGGGCGGACCAACTGCGTTTTACTCAGGACTTGATCCGCTTGCGCTGGAACTATCCGGCGCTGCGCGGGGACAACGTCAATCCCTTCCATGTGCATGATCAGAATCGCGTCATCGCGTTTCATCGCTGGCTGGAGGGTACAGGAGAAGACGTAGTTGTCGTGGCTACCCTTGCCGAGGACACTTGGTACAACTACGGAATCGGTTTCCCATTTTCCGGTCCCTGGCGCGAGGTATTCAACAGCGACGTCTACGACAACTGGGTGAATCCGATCGTCGCCGGCAACGGGGGAGGGATTAATGCCTCCGGGCCTCCACTGCATGGCTTCGCGGCCTCCGCAAACATCGTGATCCCGGCCAACGGCTTCGTTGTATTTGCACGCGCCTAGCTCGGCTTCGGGTGATCGTGTGTCTGGGAAGCAAAGCCGGGCAGACGCAGCCGATTATGCAATATCCCAAACCGGGTGGGCGACCTCCCAAGGGGCCGGCAGCTGAGAGATCAGCTAGTGTGTTGATTTGGTTGAGATTAGGCGTCGTAGGGACTTCTGGGCCGTGGACCGGAGCTGGTACCGGCTGCAAGAAAATGCGCTCCCGCACACTCCTCATCATTACGCCATTTAGTGATCGCCGTCACAGAGCGTCCGGTTTGGAACATGATAACGTTTGCGAGACGAACCTCTCCCCTGGTGCCAATCGCACCGTTTTCAACGCTGGACTCTATGCAAACTCTGCACCCACCTCAGGGGCGCACCGCGGGCCATGAAACTGCTCTTGACGCAGGATCCGCGCTCGAATGCCGAATGATCAGCAATTTTGCGGAACTCGAAGAGTTTGCGCCGACCTGGGAGCGACTGTGGCAATCCAATCCGGACCGGGAAGTCTTTCAACATTTCAACTGGGCTCGGGCGTGGTGGCAATCCTTCGGCAGCCGCTTCCAGTTATGCGTTCTAGTTGTTTACGAAGGGGGTGAGGCGCGTCTTGTGCTCCCCCTGGTCCATCGTCGCGGTGAACTCCGGTTCTTGGGCGAACCGCAATACGCGGATATGTTGTGTTGCCATCCGCATCCGGAGCGGCTTCTGGCTCTGGCTCTTGAAACTCTTCTGCAATCTACCACCGAATGGAAAGAATGTACTCTCCACGGGCTCCGGCCAGATAGCCACCTGGTCAGAGCCTGGGGCGGGTTGCCTCTCCACCTGCGCCGCTCGATGCAACTCGCGTTAACGCACAGCTGTCCCACAATACCGCTCGGCGAAAAGCGGGACGTGGTCCTCGGCTCATTGCTCGCCGGCAAACACACGCGGCGTCGCCTCCAGAAATTGCAGAAAGCTGGCGTAGTGAGCTTTCGCCACGTGGAGAACCAGACCGAAGCCCAGGAGCAACTTACCCACTTTTTCCGTAGCCACAGGCGGCGTTGCGCTGCTTTGGCCAAGCAGAGCTACTTCGACGAACCCGAGTTGTGCGACATGGTGCGAGCGCTGGTCGCGCAATTCAATCTGCGGAAGGAATTCCGTTTTGGCGTTCTGGAGCTCAATGGCCGGCCGCTCGCGTGGAGTCTTGGGTTTCACTCGAACGGAAAGTACAGCTACTACCAGCAGACTTTCGACCTGGATGCGGAAGAGTACGCGCCGGGTGAGGTGCTGCTCTATTACCTGTTGTCGTATGCAAAGGAAAATGTTGAGCGGGAATTCGACTTTCTGCGGGGAGATGAATTTTTCAAACAGCGCTTCGCTACTCAGGTCAATCCACTTTATACCCTCTATTTCCAGCGCCCCAGCATCGGCGGGCGACTGCGGGGTCTGCGGCGAGCCGGAGAAGGGAAATTGCATGTCGTGAAGACCGGGAGCGAAGGATTTGTGCGGGCTGATGAAAACATTTTTCAGGTCCTCCGCTCCACTCGCACTTGGAGCCAGCGCGTGGGGCAGCGCCTTCGGTGGGCTCGGAGAGCGGGGAGACTACCCAAATATTTACTCGCATCCTGCGCGGATCTGCTGGGGCGGCTGCTATGGAGCAGAAGCGACGCGATTCTCTTTCAATCAGAAAATGGCAACGGTGTTGAGGTTCCGCAACGGGCCCCGGATTCCGTGCCAGTCGGTATCTCCCCCGGGAAGCTCAGTGACTTGGCAGATTTGGCGCTGGAGCATCCCGAGATTCCGTTTCCGGAGTTTCGCGAATGCCGATCTCGACTGAAAAGAGGGGATCAAGTCTACTCCGCTCGAAATGGGAACGATGAGGAGCTGGCGCTGGTGGCATGGACAGGCATTCACCCTGCTCGTCAGCCTTTCAAGAGTGCGTGGACTTCTGCCAACGCGGGCGGCGAAGACGCGCTCGCCCTCTATGAATGCTGGCCGGTCTGTGACTCGTGCAAGGCGTGTGCTCAGCTGCTGACGATGCTGGCAAAGGAGGCATCGAAACGAAAGTTGAACCTCCTCGTCTGCTGCCCAGCTTTGCCCACAGCCTCCCGGATCGCGCTAGAGTCGCTAGGCTTTTTCCCCAAGTTCCGAATCGTCGGTCGCCAAATCCTGCACTGGTTCCGTCATGAGAGCATTCGTGCCTGGCGCGCGGAAGATGAGCAATGCTCGGCACAGGATGGTTGGTGCCCGAAGTTACGAAATGGGCAACTTTGGCGGAGCCAAGAAACGAACTCTGACCGAAAGGACGATGCGCGCATCTCAACGAAGCTGCAAGACTGAGAAGAACACACTATTGACGGCTTCCCCACAGGCACCCGCGGCACTTCGCAATCGTATCCCTACTGGCCCGTACCCGCGAGCTTGACAGTCTGCGGACTCTCGAAACCACTGTCCGTCACGGTGATCAGCCCACGGCGCAGGCCCGTCTGCGTCGGAGTGAACGTCACCGTGATTGTGCAGCTCAGGCTTGGCGCCAACCCAGCGGGGGTTCCGGGGCAGTTGTTGCTTTGGGCAAAGTCTCCGCTGGCGACGATGCTGGCGATAAACAGGTCGTCCGCGCCGGTGTTCGTTAGAGTGACCGTCAACGGGGAGCTCTGTGTCCCAACAGACTGCGCAGGGAAGGTCAGTGTTGCGGGACTGAAGTGGGCCACGCTGACCAACGGCACTTCGCGGATGCGGTTGTTGCCAGCGTCTGCGATCAGCAGATTCTCGTGGCTGTCGATGGCCAGGCCCATGTTGTCGATAAGCGCTTTGGTGGTGGCAGGGCCTCCGTCCCCGGCAAAGCCGAAGGACAGAAGTTTGTCATTGCCAGCCACAGTCACGATGATGCCCGTAGCGACATCGACCCGCTGAACCAAATTTTGCTCTCCCCCTCCGATAAACAGATTGCCGCGGGAATCCACTGCCACCTCGTTGGCGGATCCTCTGCTGGCACTGGTCGCCAGACCTCCATCTCCACTGAAATTGGGATTGCCGGTATACGCGTAGGTGATGATCGTCCCGACCGGCTGGGTCGAACCGCCACAACCTCCGCTGGCGCCCACGACGCAACGGATCACATTGTTGTGAGCATCGGCTATGTAGAGGTTGCCGTTGGCGTCCACTGCAATGCCCACGGGACCGTTCAACTGGGCCGATGTTGCCGGACCACCGTCGCCTGCATATCCCGGTTGTCCCGTGCCTGCGACCGTCCAGATGTTCCCACTGGTATCCACCTTGCGCACACGCGCGGCGCCGCTATCCGCGATATAGACTTCCCCGGCCTGGTTGAGGATAACCGTAGAAGGGAAGGACAAGTTCGCGCTGACCGCCGGGCCTCCGTCACCGCAAAGACCTGTTGATGGTATGCAGGGGCTGCCATTGCCGGCAAACGTGTCAATCCCCTGGGTTGCCGCATCCACGTACCGAACTACCCGGTTGTAAGAGTCTGCGATGTAGATGTTTTCCGAGGGGTCAACCGCCACGCCCCAGGGAGCGTTCAACGTGGCGGCAACAGCAGGTCCGCCATCACCGGTGTAACCCGTGTTGCCATTACCGGCGACCGTGGAAATGGTGCCACCCGCGACGAAGCGAATACGGTTGTTCGCGGTGTCGGCGATGTAGTAATTATTCGAGGAATCAACGGCCACGGTGGACGGATTCGCCAGCCTTGCGGCGGTAGCCGGGCCGTTGTCGCCGCCGTTGCCGCCACCCACGAGGGTGTTGATGACCGGCGTGGTTCCCGGTGTGACCTGACGAACACGCTGGTTCAACGTGTCGGAGATCAACACATTCCCCGAACTGTCAACCCAGACTCCGTTTGGCGCCGCCAATTCAGCACTGAGCGGTGAGCCGCCGTCGCCTGCGAAACCAAACCAGCCGGTGCCGGCAAGCGTGTTGATATTTCCCGAAGACACAATACGGACCCGGTTGTCCCGGGTATCGGCGATGTACACCTGTCCCAATTTGTCCACGGCTACCGCCCGCGGCAGGGCGAGATTGGCCTGAGTCGCAGAGCCGCCGTCGCCGCAGGTTGCTGACGGAGGAGAACACATCGTTCCGTTGCCGGCGATGGTGCTAATAATGCCTTTGCTATTCACCACGCGGATGCGGTTGTCGAACGTGTCTGCGATATAGAGGTTTCCGCTGCCATCCAGCACAATCCCCATCGGGCTGTCCAAATTGGCGGATTTCGCGGAATGGCCATCGCCACACGAACTTGTGGGGCTCGCACAAGCGACAGTGCTGCCCGCGAAATTAATGATGGTGCCAACCGCGTATTTGTGCTGCACGTCCCCGCAGCCCCCCACCTGGCCCAGCACACAGCGAACGCGGTTGTCCCCTGTGTCGGCAATGTAGACGTTGAGCCCGGCGTCTACGGCAACTCCCTGAGGATCATTGAGCCGTGCCAGAGTCGCCGCGCCCCCATCACCGCAATTGCCTCCTCCACACGGCAGGTGATTGCCGGCGACTGTCTTCATGTTGCCAGCGGTGTCCACCACGCGCACGACGCCATTGCCGGCATCGGCGATATAGATGTTGCCTTGGGTGTCCACCGCAAGTCCCGTGGGATTCCCGAGGGGGGTGCTCAGAGCGGGACCGTTGGAGGGAACTCCCGGTTCGTCATAGCTGAAATAGCCGGCGCCCGCAAAAACTGTCAGCGTGCCCGACGTGCTCAGTTCAAAGATCTGTTGCGCCATGGGGACAGCGACGTAGAGGTTCCCATTTGCGTCTTTCACCGTCGCCGTTGGCCCAGGCGTGTCGGCCAAGACTGGGTTGCTATTGATCGGCCCACCGCCGGCAACCGTATTGATGATGTTTTGTCCGGCCGCGCCGAGAGTGCAGAAGCAGAAAAGGATTGCCGAGAGCAGGGTGGAAGTCAGCAACCTGCGGCGGGCGGCAACGCTCTTAGTCTTGCAACTGTTCGCTTGGGGGATGGAGTAAGGCGTTGTCTCCGGTGAGCCTGTAAACCTAAGCATTGGGATCCTCTCCACGGCTCACGCACAGCGAGAACGCCGGCAAGAGCTCATAACTCTTTGGTACGTCATTCGGGTTTAAGCGTAAGTGCTGGCAACCTGGGATCAGCAAAAGGGGGGATCGGGCTCTGGGGGAAACTGTAGTCTCGCCTGCGCCATATATCTGACGCGGTGAGTACGGTCACACCTAGCAGTGACGGCCCTCACAAGTGCGGTCAGAGGAAGTGTATTGGGAGCTCTCACTTGATAAGGGAACGATTCCGCGACACAATTGCGACCATGCAACCAAGAACCGACGGCAAATCCCGGTTTGGCTGGCTGCCATTCTTCTCCGGACTGGGGATGGCGCTCTTCTCCATCCTGGCTATTCACCACTACTTTGCCGCCAATTACCCGGCCACCATGTTCCGCGGCGAGTTCTATGACTTCAGCATGCATTGCAACTGCGACAGCCTTGACTACTCGGAACTTTCCCGAATTGGCCGCGTTCCTTTGGGCTATTTCGGCCTGGTAGCAGGCTGTGTGGTCTGCCTGGGAGCGCTGTTCCCGGCGAGCGCGCTGGAGCGTGCGAGCCGCACTCTCTGCCTGCTGAACCTCGTTGGCGCTTCAGCGCTGCTGTTGGTGGCGAGCCTCGATCTGAAGGCCCTCTGCCCGCTTCTGGGCGCCTACTGGCTGTGCTCGATATTTTCGTTTGCCGCTCTTTACAAGTCCGGCGCAGAAGCCGGGCAAATTGGTCTGTGGCAGGAGTGGCTCACATCTCCGCTCAGACATTTGGTGGTCATTGTTGTGATTACTGCCCTGGGTGCCTATGGGCTCCGGGCATTCGATCAGGCAAAAGAAACGGCCTCGGTGTACCACGCGGTTGAGGAGTACTTCAGCCTGGCCAAGGTAAAGTTGCCGAGTTTGATTTCACCCTATTGGACGGCGCGCTCGACCGCGCGTTTTGAAGATGCGCCCGTCAACATCATCGAGTACAGCGACCTCATATGCGATAACTCGCTTTACGTCGAACAACAGTTACAAAGGCTGGAACAGGACTTCAAGGGCAAGATCAACGTCGCTTGGCAGTTCTTTCCGCTGGAAATGAAATGCAACTCGGTGGTGGCGAAAGACAAACATCCGGGCGCATGTGAAGCCGCGTACCTGGCGGCGTATGACCCCGCCAAGTTTCAGCCGATCCATGATGATCTGCTGGCCCACTGGGAAGAGGCGGCCGATCCCGAGTGGCGCCACAAGTTGGCGCAGCGCTACCGGGTCGAGTCCGGACTCAACGACGCGGCGACCCAGAACTTGGTCCATCGCATCATTCAGACCGGCACGGAATACGAGCGCACCTCGGACCAATACCCCTACGGAATTCGTTCAACACCGACGCTGATCCTCAATCAGCGTATGCTCATCGGAACCTATTCCTACCCCCAGCTGAAGGCGATCGTTCAGAGGCTCGTGGATGAGCAGCAAGGGAGCCCTCGATTCATGGAAAACTGGCCGGACCAACCCAAGTGACCTGCTTGCAGTGATCGTCGCCGGACTGGGGTGCGCTCGATGTCTCTTCCATCAGGGAATTTCGTGCTAAGCGACACGCCTCGCGGCGAGTTAAATGGTGAGCGCGGAAGGCGAATCCGCATGAAACGACAAACAAAGAACTTAATCGAGCACAGTTGGCAAATTAGAGCAGTGCAAGTCCATGGTAAACAAGAAACTTCGGACAAATGACCTGAACTGGGACACGGGGAGTTTAGTGACCTATGGAATGCACAACCGCGAGACTATCTTGCATTGCTCTGGTCGCAATCGGATAGTAGAGGGAAACATCTGGGCGAAGATGAAATCAAAGCCGGTAAATGCTGAAAGACCACCGAAGGCCCGCTTCCTACCCCACGAGGAAGTTCCCGTCCTGCTGCCTATTCTCAGCGAATCGCTTTCGCTGCTGGAACTTGCCACACTGCGGCTGTCTCCCGTGTATTACGGCTCAGGCGTTCCTGCCGGGGATGGAACGGCAGTGGTCCTCGTTCCAGGTTTCCTCGGTATTGACCTGATCCTATTTGAGTTCCACGCGTGGCTTGTCCGTATCGGCTACCGCCCGTACTTCTCCGGCATGGGTCTGGCTGCCGAATGTCCCAATGTGCTGGTGCAGAGGCTTTCGTCGACCATCGAGAGGGCATACGCAGAGACAGGACGAAGGGTGCACTTGGTCGGACACAGCATGGGCGGGATCTTCGCTCGCTCGGCGGCGGTCCGAATGCCGCACCGCATCGCGTCCGTGACCACGTTGGGCTCTCCGTTTCGCGGGCTGGTGGTGCATACCTTCGTGCTCACGCTCGCCAACCTGGTTCGGCACTGCATCCAAGTGCGCTACCCAAAGCTGCCACAGGGATGTGCCACCAGTCGGTGCTCGTGCGCTTTTGGGTGTTCTCTGCGCCGCAAATGGCCGAGATCAGTGGCGCAAACCGCCATTTACACTCCTGATGATGGGATCGTCGACTGGCGCTACTGCCTCACGGGAGATCCCAAGGTCGATGTAGAAGTAGGTGGCACACATGTTGGGCTTATCGTCAACTCGACAACCTACCTCCGCATAGCCGAGCGCCTAGCCGCGCCAAGACTGCGCGGTAGAAAGGCGCGACGACCACCCAAGCTGCAAACCTAGGTCGGCTGACAACACGTGGACACAGGTAGAACGCTTACGAACGGAAATCAGACGCCACAAGATCAAACCAACCCTTGCTGAAACCCTTCGTCTCGGCCTCCATTCTCAAACTTCCCAATAGTTTTTCAACAGTCCCCACCTGTTTCCCGAACGTCCACGGGTCGATGAGTGCAATCTGGAGTGGCTGTTGAAAAACTCGCTCGGTGAAGCGTTGTTCTTGCTCTGAGTGTCAACTGCTTGTCTGCTTTCTTTCTCGTACAGCTAAGCGTTGGCTAGCAGGGCGGGTGGTGTCGACCGGCTGAG